>ENA-UOTX01000093-UOTX01000093.1-compost-metagenome-genome-assembly--contig:-NODE-93-length-93702-cov-14.591498_pt1 | contig 93702 bp, 55 predicted proteins | sample MGYA00238143_ERZ746982 | MGnify/ENA primary metagenome ERZ746982 (study PRJEB28758, sample SAMN06268862) | compost metagenome | isolation source: single cell | place: USA: California, Emeryville, Joint... | reverse complement strand
CTCCGAACCTTCAATATTTTATATCGAGCTTGTTGAATAGTGCCGTGATTTTAGCTTTCGTGATTGGCTTAATACAATACTCATCCATGCCAGCTTCAAGAGCTTTCTTCTCATCAAGCACTTGTGCCAATGCAGTGCAAGCTACAACATAAGTCGTGGGAATTTTCTCTTCTTTCATGAGAGTCTTAATAATAGCCGTTGCTTCAAATCCGTTCATAACTGGCATCGTCAGATCCATAAAAATGATTTTATAGTAACAACAATTGGGTCCACAAGAAGTTCTCGCTCGAGTTTCAGCTTGAAGAACAGCTTCTTTACCATTGAAGGCTCTATCATTTTTAAATTTGAAAGAGCGGAGAATGGATTCGATTGCAATGACGTTAAAGCTATCATCATCAACTACCAGAGTTTCGGGACATGTACAGCTTTTGATGAGAGGATTTGTCACAGCCTTGATGAGAGGAGTTGTAACGCTCTTACTGTTCTTATCGAGAAGAGATGTAGCATCCTTGAGTGAGTTGATTTTTTGGGATTGAAGTTTTAGAGCAATCGTATTCAAATCACTGGGATCATTTCTTTCTTCTGGTATGAGTTGAATTAATGAGTTTTCCCTGTGGGACCTAATATTTTGCAATTCAATATCGATTGGGCCAAGTGGGCCGTGCTCTGTTTTAATTTCATCTTGAATCGGAGTAAATCCTAATCGAGCGAGTAGATTATTCTCAATATCAACTTTCTCTTCAAGGATCAGAGTAAAAGTCGACCCAACATCCACTTTCGATGTTACCTCGAGTCCTTTGGAGCCACTCGATGTTGGTCCCAAAAGAAGAGCCAATGAGTTTGCTATCATCAAACCTAATCCTGCTCCATTAGGATTCATTGTACTTCGATTATGATTTTCAATGTGAGTGTACTCTTTGAATAGTTTCTTCTGTTCTTCTTCTGGAATTCCAATTCCTGTATCTTCGACCGAAATCTTGAGTCGCCTTACCGGTTCCTCCTGCTCTTTAAGCTTCTGCTCTTCCAGCTCCTGCTCTTGTTGCTGCTCTTCCATTTCTATTTCTGAGATAGTCACTCTGATGTGTCCTGCTCTTGTAAACTTGACAGCATTACTCACAAGATTGAGAACAATCTGCTTCACTCGATTGTGGTCTGTACAGAATCTTCCGTCGAAATTGTCTCCAGGGGTAATCAGAGAAAGTGAGATATTCTTGAGTCTGGTTTGAATCTCGAATAGTTTGACGCACTCTTGGAGATCAGTGATAATATTTCCAACTTTAAAGTTGAGTCTGAGCTTTTTTGCTTGTAGCTGTGAAAAATCGACAATATCGTTGATGATATTGAGCAGGAGAATGTTGCTTCTCATTGCAGGTACTATATATCCCTCTTTAAGATCTTCGGGTACACGTTCATCTTCAAGGAGTCTCTCTAGGAAGTTGGTACTGCCATTAAGAGGAGTACGTAGCTCATGTGAAACTGATGCAAGTAGTCGGGTACGATAAGCATCTCTATCTTGTAGAGTATGAACCAGCTTCATTTGGGTAGTTTCTGAGAATAAGAGCACAAGTACTTGCTGGTCTTCAAACATTGTGAACCAGATCTTGATTTGAAAGGATTTATTTTGACCTAAGTGATTGATTTGAGAATCAAGAAGGATCAAATGCTGGTCATTCGGAAAAGCAAAAGGTTGAGATGCGGAAAGAGTGGATGAGGAAGAGGCTTTAGAGCTCAATTTCCATTGCTCTAGTAGGCTATTCAAGAAATTTGTGAGATCTCCTGACAAGCATTGTTGTTGTTCTGGTCTCTTGTTCTCTTCTTCGTCTATCTATAAAGCGACCATAAAAAATAAATCCTTCAAATAAAATTTAATGAATAATTACCTTGATTGCCGCTTCGATCGTGCGCGATGAATCATAAGGTACATTAGTGAACGACAGGCCTCTATCACAATATCCAATTGTCAATTTTTCAAACTTCGAGAAGTCATTCAGCTTCAATAATTCCTTTTTTCTTTTGGAGTCGCTCTGCGACATTGTTTCGTTATCCACCAACGCTCTCAATGCTTGGTTGTTAAATAAGACAGTTCCAGATTTATTCATTAATGTCAACCCTTCTGGAAGCTGATTTACCATCCTTTTCCAAGCTTCAGATTTCTGCATGAGAGACTCTCTATGTAAGAAGAGTTCTTTGTTGGATTTTTCGATAGTAAAGAAGATTGCAAGAGCGAGAAAGCAGTTCAAAACCATACTCCAAATTCCATCTCTTCCTTTGGGTTCACTGAGATCGAGGTCTCTCAATGCTCCAGTGATCAACAACACAATAAAAAAAGCAGCACGGGGCACCCAATTGAAGATCAAAAACGAAGTTTGAAAAGTCTGAAAGAACCAAACATAACCAAGGTAGAAGCTTTGTTGAGGAGTTAGGCCGTCACTTCGACCTTGAATGTCGAGGACACTTTGGAGAGTGAAATATGCCGAGCCAACAGCCACCCAATCTAAAATCCAAGTAACGTATTTAGGATGATTGCAGAACCAAGTGTTCAAGAAATAGTTTAGTTTCCTCCTGACAAAATATGCTCCAAGCACTCCCAGCCCCGCAATTCCACCTGTGATCATTGCTGAACTCCATTTCTTTTTATATTCTTCGAAATCAAAAATTATGTGTCCAATTGGTGCGATAACTTGATCAATGATAAACTGAGCAAGCAGGAGGTTTTGGATCGTTTTTAAGTACGGGGTCAGTTCTTGATAGTAAGCTTTTTCAACTTTTCTACTTCGGAACCAGAGGATCGAGTTCATTTCAGAAATAAATTTATTAGGTAAATGGATTTTTTAATAATTTTTTTTAAGAATTGAGGTCTTAGATCGCTGCACTTCGATGAAATAATTTTAATTATACAAGCCATTCTATTATAAGTAATCGCATCCATTTTTAATTTCAGAATTAAAAAGAACAAAGCAAGATTTTAATTTTTTTACTCCCAAAAAATGAAAGAGCAAAAATTTTAATAAAAATCTAACGACCTTCATCATGAATATTGATCTCAACCCCAATTTTGGTACTTGCGCCAAACTCACTCACTTTATTACTAGGTAGCTTGTTTCTATCTATAAACTTTCAATCGAATTTCAAATTCAAATTTAGGAACAGTTAATCTTAATGCTAGAATTTTCAGCCCTAACGGAGTAGGATTTTGGCATGGTTTAAGTTTGAAGGTTCATCATGATATAAGAGTAAATTCACTCCTTAAAAATTGAATTCCCCTCTACAATTTGGAAACGTTTATTACCCACGATAAATAAAATATAAGTACATTAATTTCAATACTTAGAAATTCTTAATTTTGAGTCAGAAAATGGAGAGTAAGCTGTTAGAAAAGTAAACCTATTAGAAGTTGTATCGGCTTCATACAACCCAACTTAATCCAGGATGACAAACAAATGTGAAGAAAGCAAATACAAGATTAATACATTAGCTTCTTTCTTAAGAAAACGAAAAATATCTTTATTTTCAATACAAAAGTGTCACCTTCGAAAAGTAACCAGAGATGATCTTAGAGAGGTTATTTGTGGATAATTGTTGAAATTTCATGAGTTATTACCCGTACTTACAAAAAGGGTAAGTTTTGAAAACCTTATAGAAATGCTACTCTTAAACAGAGGTTATTTCTCATTAGAACCTAGTTTCAATGGGACTTCATTGTTAAAGATGAGTTATTTCCTGACTGTCATGGCAGAGTTCAAACTACCTGTCCGCTTTATAAGATCCTATTTTCTATGTCGAAAAAGATTACCTTAAATATGTTTGTCTGCGAAAAGATCCAGCAAACCAGAGCAACGTCTTGGGTGTAGGGAACAGATGGTACCTTAATAATTTACTCCCTTTTTTCCCTTTTTTCTTACTTTTTAGAGATGATCTCTATTAGATCGATAAATCATCCATATTGATTGAAGTGCAAGAAAGTCTAAACTATTGTAAAGAAAGTTGAAAGTTTGGCTGCAAACAAAAGGAAACCTCTTAAATTTTAACCGTTGCAAGTTCAAGAGAAATTTCTAACTAATAGTTCGGCTAGTTTTTTTTTTCCAATGTTGTGAAAAGAACGAAAGTATGTCGTTGAGATTTCCTGAATGGTTTCAAGTTACTCTTGGTACTAGACGAACATATTTCAGATTTTTTAACGTTGTGAAAGTATTTTTTGTTTATTAGAGGGAACGCAGTCTTAATTATCAATTCTCATTCTATAAACCACTGTTACTATTTTCTCAGATTATAGGCACCCCACCCCCTTACATAGATACTTTATTCCACTAACACCATTTCAAGTCAAAAGCTTTTTTTGTTTAAAATTTCTGCTCGCATGCTCTTATCATTTTTCTTCTTCTTTTCATTGCGTTCTTGAACTTTTTGAGCTTTCGAGATTTTTTGGAGATTGAGTGCTACCGCTTTGTCCTGGTGCCCATGAGCATCTTTCGACTCTTCAACAGCATCTTCTTTGGTGGTCAATTCTTTGATTTTCGCTGCTTTTTCCGCTTTTGACACACCTTTTAATTCCTTTTTAAGAGACGTTTTGGTGGGCTGACTTTGAGGAATTTCCTTAGGTTTGACGATTCCTACTGGCTTATTCTGATTCGGTATAAGCTCTTTATGATTCACGAGCTGGAGCTTGGCTGATTTATCATCGATATTGTTTTGGGAGTCCTTGGGTCCTTTCCAGCGTGGTTCTTGACGGCATTTATTAAAAATATCAACAAAGAAAATCGCGTTATTTCTTTGATAGAGAATGAGAGAGTTTCTGGCCTCAGCATGTTCATAATGAGTAAAAGAGTTCTCTGTGTCAAATTTGCTGAGTGAGAACCTCAACATTATCGAATTTTTGATCGTATACATCTTCTTCTCAGCAAGAGCAGGTTCTCCTCCGAATAGGGTGAATAAATCCATAGAGGTCTCGCATTTAATTTTCTCTTTCGAGAGACTAGCTGGGAATAATTTTGGATCGAAGGCGTAAGCATGGAGAAATTCAACGTTTAGGTTGGAACCGCTTTCCCACACAATTGCTAACACCCCTTTAAATGTGAGGAAATGAACTTGCATTATATTCGGAGAAGAACTATAGAGGCTCAACCCTTTGATTGAGACACCGAATTCTTCACTGTTAAGATATAAGCTTGATAAATAGATTAGACCATTATGCTCATAGGCGAGTACGTTATCCACAATGGTCCAGCCTCTTGGCATTATCTTTGGCGGTAGAGCAATATCTTTGACCTCTCCAGTTTGAAGATCAATTATGATGAACTTTGAAGGAACCAAGACTATGCATGCATCAACGCCTGGTTGCAATTTTTTGTTTGAAGGCTCTTCCTTTACCCATTTAAAAAATTCAAAAGTTTTGGTGCTGTTGTTGAGAATCGGATATGATGGTTGGTATATTTTTTTGCATGCTACTTTTTCGCATTCAGCAGAATCTTTCCGGTCTACCTCAACTTCTAACCCATAGATAGTGTAGATATTATCAATGAAGTAAATTGATAGCTTATTTCCTTCATTCACATGCGAAGGGACCCAACATTCGATTACTGGTATATCTTTCGATTCTCGTTCAAATTGCAGAGCTTTGTAAAGAGCTCCTTGCTTTTTCGTTGTGTTGAGAAGGACGATGAGGTTAGAGTGCTTCTCATAGCACATAATGCAATTTTCACCAACCATTGTTATTTTCCATGAGCGAGTCTCTTTCAAAGGTGAGTTGAGATGGATGATAGACACTTTGTCACTGTATGAGCTTCGTATGTTCAAGGTAGAGCCTTCGAAAGTCAAGTCAAATTCATATCTTCTTTCAGTTTCCGTGAAATCTTGTAAGAAGTCCAATTTAGCAAGATTGTAGATTCGGATCGATGGCTCTTCAAAAGTAACATAAATTCGCTCCTCCCCGAAAAATTTGGCAGTTGTTGGATGAAGAGATTCTCCTTTAAAGCCGAAACCAGCCACAAGGCGGAGTTTTGTGTTGCCAGAATCAACTAATTGAAGCCTGGTTTTCCATAAAGACAATGATTGTTGAGAAGGGAACAATGAGATCATGAGGTAAGGTAGATCCTTCTCTTTGGTATTACAAGGTTGAGAGAGCTGACCTTGAAGAGTTGGCGGGATGACTTTCACATCGGAAAGGGCTGTTAAATACTCAATGAGAATCATTTTTGAAGCTCTTGCCGCAATGTCAGAAATACTGAAAAGATTCGATGAGTAACCCAATTTATTCATAATCCAGTTGAGAGAGCAACATCCCAAGTACACTTCCTTTGGGCTATTCTTTAAGACAGTAAGTCTCCGAACATCCTCTGCGAAACTAATATTTCCCTCCAAAAGAATCTCCCAGTAGTTAGGAATGCTATAGCCAAAGTATTTGCTTAATAGTCGTAGATTGCTTTGAGAATTCAAGTCCAGAAATGTCAGAAGTGACCTCCAAACTTTTTCATCAAATCTCTTGAACAGTGCTTCTCCATCAGAGCTAACAAAATAAGAGCTTTGGAAATGATTGAAGGATTACAAGATGAGTTGTCTCACTTCTGATTGATTCGCTTTGAGTGTAAGTGGTACTTCTTGACAGGTTATTTCTATAATTGCTTGATCTCGAGCTAATCTTCTTTGAATATCCATCATCTTCTCAAAATCGAAATGAGCGGATTGCGTTGAATTGTTGAAAGCCTGATAATAGTGGCGATGCCATTAAATTTTTAGGAAACAAAGAGAAATGAGATTACCGTCAGTACTGTGTCTTCCAGCTCTTCTTGAATGTGACGATTGAAAGATTTTTGAGATCCTTTCTCTCGTTTTTGGCCCTTTTTATGGATTACCTCTTCCATTGCTGATAAGTATATAAGTTACACAACTTTTCTAACTCAATGAGTGACTTTAATTTATAGCTTAAATATCCAGAGTCAACCTATCCGTTTTCACAAATTTAGAAAATTTTTTCATCAGAATTATATCAGTCAACCGCTTGAACGTTCGCAATCTCTCAATAGGATTCTGAGGCACTTGCGAGTTCTATCATAGGTCTATGCGATTGCAGGCAGCTTTATTTCTTTTAACATATCATCAGCAGCTTTTGCACATTATTGCCTTAGATTCGTTAATTATTCTTCATAAGAGTTTTTTAAGTCTTAATCATCTTTCAACCTGGGCCAAGAGGGCTTGCAGCGCGGCTTAAGTCCAGCCCGTTTTATACGAAGACCATTTATCAGCAACTTATTAGAAAGAGAGGATTAATAGAACTACGATCGTGCCTTCAATCAAAAATATTATTGCAGGTGTTGTCGAGAAAACTTTTTTTTATTCTTTGAGCAATATGGAGAAAGTGAGATGAAAAAGTTCGCTATGGAAAATGATAAAATAAGCGTCATTAGAAATGCATTTTAAATTGTCTATAATACAAGACACCACCGCAAAATAATTTGCTGCCTACGATTTAAAGAAAGGATGTTGAGTAACTATTGACCAATTCAAGCGAAAAGAGATTTTCTCTTATTTGCAAAAACTCGCATAACTTCCTCAGTGTCTAGAATTCTGCTCTTCTCATCATCTGCGTCGTTATCCGCGCGAATGGAATACTTTCTATGAAATCTTGGTTTGTCCAGATCACGGCTTGGCTTCACTGGAGAGAGATATGATGAGCGGAGACCTGATCCAGAGACTGTATCGCTGCACGCATTAATAATATTGTTTAACGCTTGAGAATAATTTTTGGAGTCAGATATTTGAGAGATATCTGTGCACGCAGTGCTAAAAGATTGGGCTTCGGAAGTTTTGAAATTGGTTTTCCATGTTGGTGAATTCAGCATCTTCTGGCCGAGGGTGTCTATTCTCTGAAGTTTTATTAAACTCTGTTTGTCGTTACTAAACTCAGGGCTTTTCGGAGTCGCTTCTTCAATTATTATGTTTGACTCAAGCGAGCTGGTAGTACTCCTTTGTGCCGCAAAGGCAGACAAATTTAACGAAGCGGCGCTTCGCAATACCTGCTTTACATTGCTAATTTGCTGTGAACTGCTTCCATCTTCAATTCCCATGGTCGTGGTGCTTTGATCCAGTTTAGGAAGAGAAAAATCATTGGAAAAAGAGCAATCTTCATTGGAAATTGGTGCTTGGAGATCCGAATGTTTCCCAACATATTTTTTTGAAAAATAATCGCTGAAATGCGCCAACCTTGTTTTAAAATCTGTGCGTCTGGCTTTTTCAATCTCTTTGGTTTGCTTCATAACACCACTTTTGATCTTGATCTTCTTCAAATGTTTTTCGCTCCAAAGCTCAGTCACGAACATAGTCCCTTTCTTACTAGATGGACTTGATCCATCATTAAGGCTGCTTCGGCGCTGCAAATTAATGTTTACTGGTTTAGGGACTCCGAAGACCTCGATAGTCCTCTTCCTCTGTATTATATCTTTATCATTAATGAGGAGAGGGAGCGCCACTGGAGCTGCCTGATATCCGACTGATGCCGCTTTTTTCCTTTTGTTGTCGGGTTTTACTCCTGAACTTTCTAGCAAGGCTTTAAATTTACTCAGTCGAAATGGAAAGTCAGCCGTTTCTGGCTTATTAGCAGACGATCGAGTTAGTTGGTTGCCAAGGCCTTTGAAGATCGTAGTTGTGAGATCTTGTTGAGCACCAGAACTTGTTGCCTGATTTTGTTTCTGCATTTAAATTAGTGAATTTATATATTAATAATTTGTATCGCTTCCCCCTATTTAAGGTTGCCTTTATGATGAAAAATTATTTTATCGTGAGCATGGGTTTTTTATTGCCGCGAGTTTCTTTTGTATGATCATTTTGATGGGAACAATTCAAAACTCAAATATCTTAATCAGATATAAATTTCGGCAGTAAATTATTAGAAGTATTAAAGGACTACATATAAAGCAATTACCTAATTTATTAATTGAAGAAAGTTTTTAGCTTGATTTATTTAATTTATCTGAACAATTCAAAGCATGAACAATTAATGTATACAATTAAAACCGAAATAAAATCATTGTGAAGCTCCTAAATGATGAATCTTATAGAAATGGGCTTCTTGCAAGCAGCATATACCTAGATAGAGACACAAAACGAAGACAACTTAAATTTAAAAAAATAATCCCTGTTAGAAAAAGCGCTTTATGAAAGGCAGCAGCATTAGAATTTATCGAGATATTAGACTCTAAGGAGAATGAACCTATCCTTCAGTTTGTGAGTAGCAGAAATGAATGCTGAAAAGTTCTTCATCAATTGTTCTGAATTATTACAAATCGGAATTAGTGTGTATATCCGAGTTTTCCAAAAATGCGGTTCGGCCTTGATTAAATTTTATTGCTTTTACATAATGTGACTCGATATATGAAGCAAATGAATTGTAAAATGTTCATTTAATTCATTTGTTCGGGGAGGTATATTCTTAGTACCCCACGTTTATTAAAATACGTTGATCTCTTTATCTGCTGATTTGTGAGATACCTACGAGAAGAATGACTGAAAGAAAAAGTATAAAGCTATTGTTAAAAGGAAAACACCTAAGTTTTTTGAAGTTGATTAGAATACATAGATTTCCAACCTATAGAAAGAGATTTAAAAAGGATACCCAAAAAATATGAAGAACTGCTAGGGCCAACTGATTAAAAAGAATTTTAGCTCAAAGTATTGAGTTTTTAACTTTCTTCTCTAAGTGTTTTTTTATAGTTGAGAACGAATCTGATTTTATTTCTCTCGGAGCAAGACAGAACTGATTTAAACGTATCACCACAGAGACCTCTCAGAGCATTTAGAAAAATTGAACAAAACGAGTACGCGTGAAAGTTGAAGTAAAACTTAGCCATGTCTCGGCAGACCATGAAAACATTAATATATCAACAAGAAATATAGAAACATGGAAATCGGTTGCCTACATGTGAATTAAAGTTTCATCGTCATCACAATAACTGTAAAAGGAGTTAGGGAAGATCGATAACAAATTTTTTTCCGGATTTCGAATCCTGCTTTTCTGTACAACAAGATCGTGGCATTATCGCTGCGAAGAAGTTCAAGCACTAAAGTTTTATAGCCCCGATTTTTGCAGTACTCTATAGCCTCCAAAAGTAGCTGTAGTTCTACTTCCTTCCTTCTCCGAAATGAAATTTCAGTTAGCCTCCAGCATTGTGCAATTTTGCCATGGTCCTCGATACCCTGCATAATCTCAGCAGAATCTTTTATAGTGTTGTATGGCTCAACCATCATACATCCAATAACCTTTTCAGGTACATCATTTATGTAAGCTTGACATTGAGCAATCCAACAACCTTTTTCTGGATTTGGTAAAACGTTGCGTATGCTTGACAGCTGCTGCAGAGCCGATCCAAGTTGGAATTCTTGTTCCTGCTTAGCAGTAACTTTTGGGAAAATGAATCCATATAGAAATGCCAGGAAAAAGAATTGTGTGACTGCTGAAGCTAAACCTGCTGTCCAAGGCTGGTATCCTTTGGAACGTAAGGGATAGTAGCCAAGCGCAAAGATAAAGCAGAGAAATAATGCAATTTTAGGAAGGCCGTATTTCATCAAGGCTCCTTCGAGGAGCATCTCTGTTGAGAATCCTCTCGAAACACAAGAATTACGGAGACAAAGTTCGTTCAATAGCTTATTGTCTGAAGAGTCATACTTCTTTATCTTTATTTGGTTTTCATCGATATTCATTCAAAATCTGTTTTATTTAAACAAGGCAAAGTATACCGAGATTAAGCCAAAGTCTTTTTTTGTCCACTTTCTCTCTATTTCTTCAAGAACTATAATTATCGACCATTAAGCAAGCTTTCGGCAAACTATATCCCTTGACAAAGTGGATGAAGTTTATCATAAAATTCAAATATTTTGAAAATCCATATAATAATTGTCTAAATTTGCCTCAATATAATGGGCGAGGAGCATTGATGCTCGGTTCTATTGGCCTGGAGAACTAAAATGAAAGAATTTGTCATAGTATTAGGCCTACTGGGCAATAACATACTAATTGACTAATTATTTCCTTAACCTCAAAGGAGACCCTACAGCACATTTGATTAAATGAACGGACGTCTTCTCTAAAAATGTTTTGCAACATGATTAAGGATCAAAATTTGTGAATGATGAAACGACACGAATTATCGAATCATATTAAAAAAACACGAATCAATTGTATTTAGCTCAATTACAGACTAAGCCTCCGTGAGATAGCCGAATCCTCGAATTCACATTGAATTGAGTCCAGCTCTTGTCTCCAGACGGACTCCGTCCGAATTAATCTAGCTAATCACATTTGCTAAAGAATTTTTTATCATGTATACTATAAGGCGAATCTTCCCTCTAAACCAACTCTCAAGCTTTATTCAAAATTGCTCTCTATTTCTCAATTGCTTTTCTTTTTCATTTTACTATTGAAATATTCCTCACAGTATTTTTGGTACTGCTTATATTCGGACTCTTCAATGTAAATTTCAAAGTCAAGCTTATTGATCAAGAATTCTTTCTCCAGCTTGTTCAGGTCTTCAAGTTTAACTCCTCCAATTTCGGCATACCATTTATTCTTTAGGTAAACGTCATCTTGGTACTTGGCTGCAGTGACCAATCCGAGTAATGCGATCCTATAAAAGGAAGCAATTTAGTCAGGAACAGCGAGATTCTTGATTACCTATGGATATTTAGAGGAACTAACTCGAAGTCCGCGTCTTTTTGAGCAATTCTGTCGACGAGAATGAGAAGAATGATAAAGCAGCTATCGCTGCACTTGGAGAGGGTCCCAAAGCGCTGTAGGTAGTCTCGGAGCGAGATCGAAGGGACCTTTTTCGAATGGAAGGACGAGATCCGCTTAGTATCTGAAGTGGGATCGCAGTCCTCAGCTTGTTGAATCATTCCGCCTAGCATATCGGCTACGCTCTCAATCAAATCTTCTCTAGAGAACTCTGTTGTGAAAGAGCGCGCTTGCCGCCTCAAGGGCTTTCTGACTTTCAGCTCAGTCTCGGGGGCTAGGGTCGCTACACTCATCAAGTTCTGACTGAGCGAATTTCCTTTTTTGATAAAAAATCAAATTATTGACTCATGAAATATTTCGAGGTGAACCATCGGGACTAATCGTTTATTAAAACAGCTTTAATTGGCTTTAGGAATTATACCCGAAATAGACGAATGCTTGTTTTATGATAATTGTTTCTCCTTCAAGAAAGAGAAAAGCTTCTCATTTAGACTTTACGCCATATAATCATTCGAAAAATAAGAAACCTCAATTATTCAGGCTAATCGTGTTCTTTGACAAATTTTTCAGTATGGTTGAGACGAAGTCAATTTGGCGGGAAAGCTGAAGGTAAAATTCAGAAAAAATTAATTTTTTGCGCCTTATTCCTGATAGTTAATCCCAACCACGCTTTCGCTTCCACATAGTAGTGATTTCCTGCATTTTCAATTACTTTAGTCCCATCATGAAAATTTCGTAGAAAGAGGCTGATGGGTTTTGTTTCTCGCAAATCCCTGCCCAATACTTGCTGTAGCGGTTCGATAACTGTCGACAAACAGTGCCTAGTAACTTTTTTTTTAATAAAGCAGTCATATTTTACTTGTGAAGAATAAACCAGAAAAGTAAATTCGCCCGTTTAACTTAAAGTCGTCAGAACTCTTGAGGATCTCGCTGCAACAAAACAAATATGTTGAGCAATAATTTATACCATGCATGCTAATTTTCCACGGAAATTCCAAGCAATTTGTTAAAGAATGTGCTAGAAGAAGTAAGTAAAGCCAAACTAACAGTTTGTCTTTTGAGAGTTGAATAAATACTTTACCATGCTCTCATTTTATATTCTTCAGCTTCTCCTATGGTATGAACTTAATTGCCTTAGCTACAAAACGTACGAATAGAAGAGAACTCACTTATTCTCCTTCACATAAAATTTATTAGATTGCTCAACTCAACACGTAATTCTCGAGACTTGATATGCCAGTAAAACTTACATAGAAACACGTAAACATTTACGCTTTGAAACTTTAATTGAAGAAGTTTCGTGAAATGTGTGAAATTATATTATCATCTTCAAAAAAAATAATGTCCAACGATAGTTAATTTAGTATTGTAAAAGACTAGTTAGTGGATTGATTAAATTACTATGAAGGACAATACTCTGTTCATGGAAGCAGAGTCCTAGCTATGTTACCAATTCCCTGCAATTGGCACATAGGCTTTCTTTTGGCCACGCTCCCAAGAAAGTTTGGCTTCAGCTAATTCCTCTGCTTTTTTCCTCGCTGCGTCAGCTTTCTCTTTATCTCTTCTTTCTTGCGCCTTTTACAAACTAAGAGAAGTCAAAATTTGACATAGTTACCAGTGATTGATTGATATCTTTAATGTCGTTAAGCACTTGCTTCTTCTGGGATGTGAACTCATCCTCGAGCATTTGTCTACATAAGAGGAACATTAATCCTTCAAGAAGGCGATCGAAATGGGATACCTCATTCTTGTTACCTCCTTTGTTTGTCTAGCGTAGTCTTCCTCTTCTTGTCTGAGCTGCTCATTTTTCATCCAGTTCTCATAGCTCTGTTGATCTGCCCATTCTCGTTGTTTTGTTTGGTAGTACTTGTTTCTTGAGTCAAATTCTTCGTTGAAAATCCGTTAGCTTGTCAATTTAAGGTGGAATCTAGTTACCAAGATCTTCTCCATCAAGTTCCCTAACTCCGGATATTCCCTCTCTCAAGGTAGCTTCAGGATGAGGTCTGAAATAGAGTTCTTTAGTTCTTTTCATTCTGGGATCTCGGCTTGGCTCGTGTTTGTTGCGATTATATCAATTATGATTATTAAAATCGGAACAAAGTTACAGTTTCTCAGCTCTCCAAATTTAATAGAACTCTATCAAAAATTTGGATAGATAACTGCAATAACGTCCGAATAAATAAATTATCGGAGTTTCAGAGCTGAAGGAAAATGAACTGGTGAGAATTTTTGGAAATAGCATGATCATATATGCTCTGTGCTAGTTTCTATGGACTCTTATATGAATAGGGTACAATGATACTATTCAGTTGTGAAATTCATAGGTTGACTTGAATTACCAACAATTCAATTGTTCCACCGAATTGGAGAGCGAATTTCAAATGCGCTAATTATTTCTCTGCAACGTTATCAAACCTGATGAATGACGAAGGGTTTAGATTCTTTTGTCACAGACTGTTGAGTCGCTCTGAAGGTATTGAAATATTGTATTTAGATTATGACTTTCAATTCGCGCATAATTCTTCTAAGCACCTCAGTACCGCTTGATTGCAATCTAATTTCCTCCAATTTGTTGGAGGATCTGAAACTAAGGCTTACCGAAGAAGCGAGATATCTTTTCAGAGAAATGCTCTAACCATATTATTGAGTTAGTAAGTAGAAAATTGCAGTAGTAATTGCAAGTCTCTATAACAGATGATTTATCTTATTTCGGTAGATGCTGGTTTCACATGCCACTGAATTTTTTCTTGAACATTGCGTTTCCAGAAAGCAAAAATCATCGAACCATCCATTCGAGAGCTGATTTTCTTCATGCTGCATTTAGAAAACAGCTGCCTCTTCTATTTATTTTTTTGTTTGAGTATTTCTTATTTCCTCGGCAAATCTTTCTAATACTCAACAAACAGTTAATTTAATTAAAGTCGTGTGCAAATTTTCAGATTAATTGATAAATTTAGATTACTTTGCTAATGATCAAAAGCTCAAGCTTCTGTATCTTAGTCTTATTAGCAACTCTGGTAAGAGGACTTGAATTCGATTTCGAACTCCCTCATCGTACGACCAAATGCTTCCAAGAAACCCTTCCTGAAGGCGTATTAGTGAAAGTTGAGCTAAAAAGCGCCGCAGCTGAATCGATTTTCTCTGTCCAATTACTTGGTGAGGATGGCAATGTCCTGCAGAACCTTGAGGGCTCAGCCTCTTACCGACTCTCTTGGACACCTTTCGAGAGCACTACATATACCCTGTGCCTAAAGAACATTTATCCTCAAAATATGTTTATCAACGTTGCTTTCTTGACTGGTGGAGAGGCGAAGGACTACACACAGATTGCTCAGAAAAAAGATTTCAAGCAAGTGGAGTTAGAACTAAGGAAAATTGACGATTCAATTGAGGGTATTAGAAAAATTCAAAAGATGATCATTGCAACGGAGGAGGATAATATTAAAGGAGTGGATAGACTCTCAAATTTTATTATCATCGTGAGTTTGGTGACAGCAGGAGCAATCATAGTCTCTTCCTGTTTCCAAATGCGAACAATGAAAGGTTTTTTCAAAAAGAAGAAGTTGATCTAGGGACAAACTATATCTTAACCTGCTTTTTAGATTGGCTGTCATCTCTTTATGAACTAATTTGTTAGACGGCTATATATGTTATTTAGATAAAAAGAGCGCACAATTTATATGATTTTCGAAATAAGATAGATCTATCTACTCTATAGGAGCAAGTAATAAAAAAACCCCTTAATACCCTTAATATTTCTAAGAATATTAAGAAATTAACTGGTGACAAAAAATAATTTCACTCGAATTAATCGGTCTTTTCGTGTGACATGGAGATTTAATAGGCGAAAGGATTGTTCTTTTTCATTTGATAAGCCTTGAAGCCGTTAGTTTGGCTTAATGTGCTTGAACCTGAAACACCTAGCCCTGAGTAGGAGTTTTTCATGGGGCTCTTGAGGGGTTGTGATGGAGAAGCATAAACGTTGCTATTATTTTGTGCTTTTATGTTTGGCAAGCGAGTGCTGGAGTTGTTGGTGCCTAATTTGGCAGAAGAAAGAGAGTTTGTCATCGTAGTCCTGGCGATATTCTTGAAATCAAGCCCTCCAGTTTTATTCATATTGGCGATAGAATTTGAGTTAAATCCTCCACCGAAGGCTTTATTGGTGGTTTTTTGAGGAGTAAACGTGTTGGTTACTTCAGATTCGAATATACTGAAAGAGCTTTTGCGGACTCCTGGGTCTTTAACTGGGGTTCGCAGATTTGGAGATGCTCTTAGAGAAGCGCTTCCTCCTCCGTGGCTCAAACCGCCTTTATAATGATTGGAACCATAATCTGGAGTAAGAGAGTTCTTTGAAGATATGCTCGTGCTGGTAGATATACTTCCATTGGAAACGCTACCAAAAGAAGGGTTTTTCACTGAACTTCCACCATAGGAGAATTCTCTGTGAGAGCCGATTCCTCCACCCATGCCTCCACCCATGCCTCCGCCCATACCCCCACTTCCATGAGCGTATCGATTGTGGGTTGGTGGAGGTTTAGGTTTGTTCACAATATCCTTGCATTTAGGAATATGTCTCTCAGCAGTTTCTATAAAATGAAGAGTCAGCTATCATGAAAAAAGTGACTAGTAATATACGTGGAGCATATTTTCTGCCACAATATGGGCATGGAACCAAATGGTCTGTGTTTGATTTTGGAGGAGGGTCTAGCATCCTGACGTCGCCTCCAGCTTGCTGAACAGCCTTGAATTTTCGCATGTATTTGAGTGCGTTTTGGAATTCTTCATGCTGAGTTCTCCAGCGTGAGGTTTGCTTCTTGATGTTAGCCTCTTTCTTCTTAAACGTCTCGAGTTCGTGCTTTTTTGCTTCGGCTTTAGCAACCTTCTTTTGATGCTTAGATTCTGCTTTTGCAGCTTTAGCGCAAGCTTTCTCGTGTCTACCAATTCTATCTGCATTGAATTTTCTATCGCAAATACTGCAATTGACAAGATTCAAGTTCGCTTCTCCGTCAGCATCCTAATCATTTTTCAACTATTAACTAAAAAGAGATATTTAAAAGTTACATCAATATCAGGAGCTGAATATTTTCCAGCTCCTCCACCGATCTTCTGGTCAAAGCCTCCTCCGCCGACTGCGGTCTTCATTGGCTTGCTTATATTGCTTGCAGTTGGCTTCGAGTTGCCTCCTCCTGCTCCAAAACCTCCTCCACCGCTTGTGGGCCCAAAGCTCCCACCTCCGTTTGTAGATCCCATTTTTGAGGCAAGATTCTTTTTGGACTGATAATTTTCACTATCATCGTTAGCCTCATTATGATAGCTCTCAGTGGCTCTCGTCGATCCTTTGGTCGGAATGGTTGGTGTCGAGGTGTTAACTGTCTCTTTTCCTCCACCTGGCTTTGGTAAAGGTTTGAAAGGTTTCTCTTCTGTGCAAACTTTCCGATGGATCGGCATTCTTTCAGGAAGGAAAGTTCTGTTACAGAACTCGCATCTGATTAGAGCCTCATCATTCCATTTCTCATTAGCCTATTAGAGAAAGATTAGGAGATCACAAGGCTGCTGCGTATTTACTTGTTTGTTATATTGTTCCATCTCATTCCAGTCTATTCCTCCTTTTGAACCGCCTCCTAACATCTTGAGATGGTGTTATTAAAGGAAAATGAACGGAGCATACTTGATTTAATTCTTTTGGTGGCTGTGGCACGGGCCTTCTTTCCTTTTTCGGCTTCAGCATTTCCTGTGCTTCCCATTTTTTGATACATGCTTTCAAATGGATTTGTAAGCTGGCCGTTCCAAACTCACGTCCGCAGATGTAGCACATAAGAGCTTTAGGCTTGTTTCGGAAGCCTCCTCCGTTCATATTCAATGCATCCATCTTCACTATTCTTAAGAACTCTTGTGAAAATTCTTGATTCCTGTTTTTTTAAAAATATTAATCAGCTGCGTTATTCCCAGACACACCAATCGCGCTTTTTAATTTCAGAACTCTTCTTGTTTTTGATAACCAGACACCCTCAATAAATTACGATATTATAATCCGCATGCTCTAAATTGTGATCTCATAGGGCCTCCATAGGGCAGTTAGCTATCTATTCCCACTTTAGGCTTGAACTCTCTTTCGAAACTGAAAATTACGAGTTAAAGAGTAAAATCATGGCCGCTCGACTGCAGGATCAATATTAAGAAGTCATTATTTGTTGCGTAGCAAAACAAAAATAAATTCACAGTATCGTGTTTCCAATTTCAAGTCTCTCACAAGTAATTGTTATTAAAATTGGAGCAACATTGAGTTTTGAGAGTTAATAGTATGAGTTAATGCAAATAGATAGTACACATTGAAGAGTCATTTAGATTTAGGCTTAAATTGTTGGAGAGTCAGACAAGATAAATGAGAGATTGTGAATGATTTGGCTACGAGTTTTTAGATGTGTGAAAAATAGTTCTGAGGAAATTTATAAAAGAAAGCAAAAATCAAAAGCTAATGATGATTAATTTAGATAAAGGAACGACTCTACTATTTTTTCTGGCAAATGCAATTGAAATACAGCAATCCTCTTCCAACAGGAAGTAAATTAAATGTTTTACCGAAAGTACAACTCGTAATAAATGAAAAACCAGAAGATATTCACAGTCTCTGCTTTGCTAAATGATTCATTCTCAAAAGTTATTCCTTTATCTGAAGTGTAACATTTAATTCAATATCCAGTCCAGATAAAACAATATTCAACAAGCTCCCGATAAGCAAAAGTTAAAAATAAACCTTCTTCATATCTTGCACAAAAAACAAAGATATAGGATTTGTTATTTCATAGCACATTTTTTGCAAAGATCAAACTCACATTCATCACAATGTAGAACACCAATACCAGTAACATCATAAAGCTTAGAACATCTATCACATTTGTAGTCGTTAGCCGGATAATTGCATTTTAAGTTAGGTGAAGTTAAATCCTGCTCCATCATGAGAGTATGTCCCTTATCGCAAGTTCTATGCAAATCTTTTCTTGAGTTCACAGCGCAGCGATCGCACAGAATGGTCTTACATTGCGTACACATTAACTCTCCGTACATTGTCTTCTGCTTAAGGGTTTCGCATTCACAGCATCTGAAACTATTCTCCTTCAGTCTCGAAGGAGAATCTCCATTGATAATAATTTGACTGGTTCTCCTGTAGATGAGATGACCTTCGCTGCATTTGAAAGGGTTCTTGCAGCATTCACTACACACATTAAATTCACATTGCTGGCAACTCCAGAAGCCTGATGAGGTCTTATAGTCGTAACGACAGAGCCGACAAGTAATGTGCTGTGAGCTATGATCAAAGTTTGGATTTCCAAATGACAATAAATGGGCCTTTTTGCAAGTAAATCGTTGTGGCTCCTCTTTGATAGATTCGGCACAGTGATAACAAATACGGATATTGCATGAAGGGCAAGTTAATACACCATACACGGTCGAGGGTTTAAAGGAGCAACATACATTGCAATAAAATTCTTTTTGTTTTGAGGCCTCATTATTTCTAATCACCTTCATTGAGCTTTGCGATGAACAGTTACACTTCAAATTTTTCGCAATCCAATCGTAAGGATCAAAGAGAGGCTCTTCTTTAACCTCTTCTTCGATGATTCGTACCACGGCCTTCTTTTTCTTTGTAGGATCACAAGTTTTTTCATGGATTTGAATGTCCACCAATTTGCCACTGACCTTACAGCCAAGGCTTTTATTTCGACAGCTTATTCTAAGCAATTCGAAGAGTCCTTTAAGTTTGGCATTTAGTCTCGATACGTCAAACGGGGCATGACGGCATATTGGACAAGCGTGCCCTTTTTCCAGCAAGCCTGCACAGCAGGTTTTACAAAATATTTGGTGACAGTTGCTGCATTGATGTGGATCCATGTTTTGATCGTATGGATTAGCGATTAATAGACAGCATGGGTCTCGAAATAATTCAAGAAGAGTCGATTCCATGTCTGTCTCTGACACATACCTGCTATCATTTCCGGCAAAATCGCGTGTTAATTTGAGCTCGTTCATGATCGTTGCAAAAGGTATTCAACTTCCTTTGTTTTTATTTTAATTTGGATTAGTCTGCAGCATATTAAATACCAAATCAATTAGCCTAGAATTAGAAATTGTTGACTGAGAAGTGGTAGACAGGAAACATTTCATCGTTCATTTCCATGATCATATATGTGATTGTAATAGGCTCACATTGGCATGACTATGTATGATGATGCAGATTTGCATACTTACCTTTTTGAGTCTCATGGATTCTATTTAAATTACAGCTGCTAATTAAGCTAATTTAGTTACTTAAAGAGCTCCTCATCAAACTATAGGATGTAATTCGTAGTCACATTCTGCGTATCTGCTTAGTTTGAACTGGCCGCAATTCCGTCTTAGGGTAGATATCTCGATGCCCTGTGTTTGAACATCTACGTTGTAACTTAAAGTTCATTATTGACTAATTTCATGAGTCTCAGCTTTCGCTACCAAGGCCATATGATTCTTCAAAGTACTTCTCTCTTCGGTGATCCTATGAATGCTCTTGGGCTCGTTTCCCAAGAAGATATAAACAAATTTTAGGAGAAATAGTGATTAACTCTATCAAATGTTAAGCAATCTCAGAAAATCGAGCGTTGCTGGATGATTAACAAAATCAAATTTCATCATTTCAAGAATTCAAAATATACAATCACAATGTTTGCAAAACTTATTTAATAATTTTAGCATGTTCTCTCTCTTCGTCATCCTCTCTTTTCTCTATCTTTAGTTACTGTTTTATCTACAACCGATATTCTGAGCACTTAATAGTTAAAATAGTCTGAAAAAAATTCCTAATAGAAAGATAGAATTGAGATAACAGTAGAATTAATTCAATTAAAAAAAATGGAGTTCGGAAGCCTCTTTAAAATCGACCCTGATTACATAGAGAGCAATCTATTCCACCCACATCGAAACAGCAGAGGAAAGAAACAATATGTCACAGCAAATCTGCTCCCTAACCTTTTTTGGTATGTGAAATCCAAACTCACCGAGAAAGAAAAAAGCTCTCTCAAAGATTATGACGTGCAAGTGTTCATCATTGAGACGGCTCTCAACTCCAAAAAGTTCACGGATCTGCAGAATCTAACTGATTTTATTCTCAACGAGATATATGATAATCCCAATTATTGGATCAAAGGAACAGAACCCTACCAAAAAATCCTCGAAAGACAGGCTGATGGTGACGAAAAAGATGAGGCAGAGAAGGAAGCAACAAACATCACTTTCGGAAACACTCAAACCCAACAGGCTATTAATTCCTACAACACTTATCATACTGAAGTGAACCAGCTGATTCAAAGCGTGCGAAAAGAGTTTCGGAATGAAAAATTTCCCGCTAACGAGCTCTCTGAACCCGAAGACGATAATTCTGACACTCCTGAAATGGAATCAGAAACAGATGATTTTGATCCAGAGCTCTTGAGTCTTATGGCAAATAAATGCCTTGACTCCAAACCGAGAGTTGTAATGAACAAAAGCATTCGCACACGAACTCAGGAGCGACGAAACAAGGAGCTGAGCGACCTTCCTCATGAAGTGATACAGAAATACACAGAGCTATTCAAGATCGCTCGAGACCATGATATAAATGAGAGACTCTCTATTTTCACGATTAATAGACGCAAGACCATATCCAAACTCGAGTTGACATTGCTACCTTATTTATATCAGTATTTCATGCAGGAAAATGGTATCTCAGGTGAGTCGACGACTTGTGATGAGTATATTCTCCAGTTGAGGCTGCAAAATTTACTGTGCTTCATCCTGCTGACTGATGAGATGCCAGCCGGACTTGAATACAAACCGCGAATCGATAAAGCGGCCTTTATGGCTGAAAATTTCACCTGCAATTCATTTCCGGGGAATGATGACAGACAATTAACTCATAGCTTACAGACTCCAAGCAGGAATGGCGATTCTGAAATTGCGCCGAGCGACAGCATGTCTAATGAGGAAGAGAAAGCTGAAAACGAATCAAAAACCAAAAATCGAAGAGGGAGACGTAAACTACCAGATATTCGAATGGAAGTAGAAGAGGACGAAGAAATTGAGAAACCAATTGAGAGTTTTAAGAATTATTGTGGCAAACATGTAATATTAATTGGTTTGAACTTGGTACTAATTCTGAGTATTTGCAATAGGGTGTAGTACTCAAATTGATACTATCATCGAATAGCGAGATAAAAAGACGGCAGATAAGACTCATCAAGCATACCCTGACACTTTTGCAATATTTCTACGACCATCTTCGAGAGTATGAGCTCGTTGAAGGCATTGATACAGCTGATGAGATTTCAGAAGCCGAATTGAATACCCTCAATAGAAGTAAGGATATTCTGCTATCTTTGGAATGCTATTCACGCCTTGAGGAAACGGATATTAAAAGGGCATTGAATTATTACCACAAGACAGTCGAAATCTGGGATCTCAACAGAAAACGAGAGCAACTTCTCACATATTACAATCGAAAAATCGAGACCAAGAAATTTAACAACAACTATGATAAGGAATCAATATTGGGAGTGGACTCTGGGACTGATAAACACATGATTAACTTGGCTATCTCGAGTTATAACCAATATATCAATGATCCTCAGAGCGTTAAAAAAAGATCCTACAAGTTTCATTCCGAGGAGAGTTTCCAATGGTCGGTGTCTCAGTATCAGAAGTTTCTTGAAGGCTTATTGAAATTCTATGACACGCCTGTAAATAACAAGAAAATTGCCAAGTTTATGGGCCCTTGCATCAAAGCGAACCACGTTAGACACGTCAAAGGTAGGTATCTGAGAGAGTTGAGACGTCGAGCAAAACAAGCAAAGAAACCGATCCGAGAACAACTACTGGAGGATATCAAATCCAAAGATATTCAAGGCCTATTTAAAGCGTTCAAGCCTATTTCTGGATAAATCGACAAAATTCATAATAACTGAGCTTCGCTTTGAATTTGAACTTCAAAACGAAGAACTTATATAGCAGATAAGAAGAATGTATTAAGAAAGAGCAAGAAAAAATTTGTTAATTATATGACAATTTACTCGAACTTATTTGCGCATGATTTGATATGATCTGCATGAGGCGAAAAGACTATATATCTTACTGTTAATTTCGAATTTCGTGAGGACATTCACTTGAAGGGAACGGCAGACCTTTCTGATAAAGGACTGAGTAATGAAGTTATTTAGAGAAAGCAATACAAGGTGTATGTAGAGTATAATAAATTCACACGCAAATCAATTATGAAAAATCTCAAGCTCTAAAAAAGGTAAATGAGATTTTACTGATGAATAAACATATAGATCGATAATAAGCTGGAAGATAGACAATGATAGATATACTAAGTCGCATTCTCCATCACTCCTTAGCTTATATGAATTTAGTTATTTTATTATAGTTGCGTTTGTCCGAAGAGCTCTCCGCTGAAGAGAATTTAAGTTTAGATCGGATTCTCTTTTCGCATACTTCTCGCACGCATCTGATTAATTTTAGTAATATATAGATATAAGTTGTTAGATAGTGAGGATAGTAGAACTTTATTCTGAATCTCTCTTTTGATTATTTCTTCAGGTGAGGTTATAGTAGCTGTAGCCTGGAATATATGTTGGAGTATTCATATTATTAATAGTAGATCGTGTTAATTGGAACGGCTGTGACGGTAGTTGTTGCTGTTGAGGGAAGTCTGTAAATTGTGGAGGAAGTTGCTGCTGTTGCTGTTGTGGAAAACCTCCAAAATATGGATCGGCAAAAGTATTGAAAGCGCGAGGATCCTGCTGGTAGAAGAAAGACTGAGGTCCTTCAGTAAAATCCCGTGAGGGAGCGCTGAAAGTGGAAATTTGGGGCTTTGTAGATGGATAATAAAGTGGTTTCTTGGGTGATTGAGTTCCTTCGAAGCGATAATCTCCTGGCATACCTTGGCTTGGATAGCTTGCTTGAAAGAATGAATAGGCTTGATTTGATTCATACCCAACGGTTTGATTCATGGGACCGGGATAATACATCATTGGAGATGCTTGCTGCTCTCCAAAATTGTAAATAGGGGACATTTGGGATCCTTCTTGCTGCACTAAAGAGAGAGAGAAACATAAATCAAGGTTAAAGCAGATATTTTACATTGCATGTTTGCGAAAGCAGTTTTTAATTGAGGGATCTGAATGTCGTTCTTTTCGTTTTCGAAATAACAAGACTGTCTTGGCCTATCAATATTAACAAAATTAGCTACCATTAGCAGGTATTATCAGTACGTTGTTCTGGAGGTGCGAGTTTCTGTGTTAGATGGAGTAGGTGTTGTGTATGACGTCTCAAGAGCATTGGATGTGTCTTTACTAAAATCGTTGAAAGACTCCTTAATGATATTCGAGAGGTCCTCATCACCATAATCAGATTCTTTTTCTTCATGAGCGAAGCCAAACCTCGAGAAGGGCTGATCGCTTGGAGAGAGAAGAGATTCAAAAATTCTTTTATCAATGGACTCGTCATTTCGACTCGGAGGGTTCGATTCGTCGATTGAATGCATGAACGTATTGTTCATGGTGTTTCCACCGTGCGTGCTCTTTCCTTCTTTTGTTTTAAAGGGTCTAATAGGCGTCTGTATGTATTCAGATTCTGATTTCAGTGATGACTTTTCAAGGGGCGGGAAATCCGTATCAAAGTTCCTTTGGAGCTGGAAATCGTCATCACATGGGTTTTCGCTGTCCAGATCATGTTGCTTCGAGAATCTGTTGTGATCCTCAGTCCAGTCAGTACGGAGTGACGCTCGTTTCAGATCGAGGTCACTTGTAAATGTCATTCCTGACAGAAAAGAGGTATTATGTTCAAAGCCGCTGTCGGTGCGTTCTATCTTCTCGTCGATCTGGTGGGAGAAATTATCGTCTCCTTTTGATAAATTTTCTAAAGTTTTTTGATCATGTTCAGAAAACAGTAATCCGAATTAGAAGTCACCTTTTGAATTGGTTTTTACGGTGGAAAGATTCTTCTGAACAGGAGTTTCCTTCGCCAGGTTAGTTGAAGATCTAGTAAGATCGTTTTTATATTGCTTTAATTTCTCTCCAATGCAAGCAGCATTTGGAAAAATGCTCTTGGCTACTTTCTTTCTGGCTGCGTTGATTATAGAATTGCTATGGTCTTTAATAAGTTGAGCTGCGATCTTCTGTTGGTATTGGAAAATGGTCTTGTTACTGACTTCTGTATCCTAATACACATATTGAATTGAGCGGCCATTGCAAAATAGCTATATTACCTTCACAAAGCTGTCGACTCCTATCCCTGGTTCATGGAGGTAAAGACAGTCTGGGTTTGGGCAGTTTTGTTTCCTCAAAAAGTATGCACAGTATCTATTTGATAAGGATTTGATTATCAGATCTATCAATTCCTCTATTTAATTTCATACTTGGTCGTCCCAAATGAGGCTTTGATGACTCTATCATCGATAACAAACTGCTCTACAGCCTGGAAAAGATTGTAGTATTAAGGATAAGTATTCCCAAAAAAATCTACAAGGATCGCTGTCGATGCTTCTATTTCGTTAGAATAAGTAATGTAAGCTGAATATGATGGTCCATTCGGAGCTCCAGGGTTATATGCATTCGATTTGTTGATAGCGATTTTCAATACGTTCCCATATTGGCCAAAATACTCCCATCTTTGCAAAATCTGTGGTTTTCCTTCGTAAGATCTCATCAAGTCAAGTAAATATACCTTCTCATCTGCTAGCCCGGGAGATAATCCAATTACATACACTAAATTCTTCTGAATAAGTCTAACTTTAGAGAGATCAGTGCCCTTCTTGTACATTTTTGTCACTTCAGGATCCAACTTTATTTAAAGTAGCATGTGACTCAATGTGCTATGGATTGAATTACTTCAGATTGCTGGATAGAATTCTTTGAGGGAGCATTTGAGAGAGTTTGATGTGGAGTTTTCTTATCAAACTTCTTCATTTTTTTAGTTTTTTCTTGTTCTAGGGCTTTTGAACTCAAGTAACTGTAATTTTTCTCGGCAGAGAAAGCGTCAACTCCATAGAGGTCTTTTTGCGGAGGAAACAGACCTTTTTCTGGTAGAGTGCTAATCTGGTAGTTATATTTGCACCTCGGACAATCGAATCTAGAATTATTGAGGCAAGTATAGCAAAACTAATCATTTTAGAGGGCTAGAAAAGCTTTTTGGATCTGGTACTTGCTGTCCGCACTGATAGCATCGGTTTGGGTTAATGCCTATACCACCTGATTTACACATTCCGCAATCTAATTCAAAAATAAACAGAATAAGCGTTAAGAAGAAGGTTATATGCTTGATACAGTTGTTTTGTGGCTTCATCATCATGAGAGGAAGCTTTGACTTGTTTGTAGACATTTTACCGCAAGGTGTGGATGCTTTTTTTTGTTGAAGGCTTGTGGACTATAAGCCTGCTCTTGTGTTCTTTTTTAAAATATTTGAGAATTATAGAATAGAAACCAGTTTGATAAAAGGAATATCCTTTGGAAAATGATCAGCGTCGAGTCAACCTAATTTTTTAAATAATTCTCACAGGACATCAGAAAAATAATATTCTTCTGAGATCAGCATATTGTTAATTTTGAATTAAGCACCAAAATTTAATGCAGCCTTCGATTTAACAGTGTAATCCTGGCGCTAGGTCCTCTCTTCATAGAAAGACCTCTCGGAATTCAGGCTATAGGTTAAGCTGAGCGTGAAGCCGGCACTAGCTGGCGGTAATCTATTAAATGTGGTGAGATCACGAGAGATTTTGTGAATTGAACAGAAATAGAAGTTTTGAAAGCAAAGCAATCAACCAAATCCTAGTAGGCAGTTTAGACAGAGAGCGTTTAATAATTTCATTTACACCGTTCTCAAGACTACTTCCAAAGACAGATTGTTTTCTCATTATTTCAGTTAGCATTCTTTCGAATATATTTGAATGATAAAAAGTCTTGTGCATGGAAGGTAAATGATGGAGATTTAGCTGTTTTGGGTTCTTTTTTAGGACACAATTTGTTTATCTGTTAAAGTTCTATTTCTTCTTGAAAATTCCCCTTGTAGGTGATAATGTAATTTATGATTTTGAGCCTGCAGAATCAGTTGTGCAGCATCTCGGACTGATTGGACTGATTGTTGGACGCAAAGTGAAGAGCTTTGTTTATAGAAAGTGCAAGATGGAAAAAGAAATGAAAAATAAGCTCAAATGCTTTTCAAGCCATTTGAAAATTAAATGGGGTAAAATCAGAGAAATTGTGCAATTTCGAACCTTTCAAAAATATTTCAATTTCCGAGGAATAAAAAAGAAAAGAGATAATTAAGATTGACGGTTGACTTTTCTACTGATACTCTTAAGTGAAGCATCCTGATGTGATGAGAAAAAATTATTCACTAAGCCGAAAAATTAAATTTGTTACGGCTCATTAATTTGAGTGGTTTTCACCTTCCTAACTTTAGAGCTGAGATTTTATTTTGTAACCAACTTATATCTTGGTAGCTTCTAGGATCGTCATGAAAAATAACATTTTCTCCTTTTCCCTTGCTGTTTCCCACTATGAACTGCAACGTTTTGTTTATCACACTACTGTTGAATAAGTTGACCAGAAAGTTTACGACATGAGATGAAATAATCATAGAGAGAGCTTCTTGATTTCGTCTAAAAGCCTTTGTCATAATAAGCATAGGATTCCTGTGAACAAATTTTAAGGGTAGTATTGTCAGAGAAAAATGAACCTTTAAATTAACCTCAGAAATAGTCTAGCATTAGTTAGCCATTATCGCATTTACAGTGAATTTGGTAACCTACAATAGAAAATGATTAGACTTCGCATTATTTAAGAATCTTCTGAAAATTTTCTTTGAGAGAAAATAATTATAGAATGGCACCTTATAAAGATGGAATTTGAAAAATCGCTCGCTCTAAGGCCCCAATCAGCAAATAAATGACATTCAAATAGAATTGTTTAAATTTAATGGATTGAAATACTAAATTAGAAGAGAATCGAATCTCAAACAACGAAGCATCTAATGAACCGGAACTATCTCAAAACTCCAGTTCCAAAAGTATCTACCTTCAATTAAGATCTCACAGACATTTTCAATTAAATTCGAGAAAACTAATAACCAATTTATTTGCTTGCGCTCTTGACTCAAATTCACTGTCGACAGAATTGGAATTGAATTCCATCGTAGAAATATTTAAATTAATGCAATGTAGGTGTTTGGTTCGAATTTTGGCGAAGTAGGTAGAAACTTGCTCTCATCAACAAAAAACAAGCCAAAGCCCTGAGACACGTCCTAGCGACAAGCTCTCAGGATTAATACAAAAAGCTGTGAAAGTTTTTGCGTGTTATAAAGATATTATCTTGGTCGGCAGATCATTCACGACCGCACAGCAAGTAAGACATATAACGTTGCTTTGGCAGCACTCCATAGCTGCAACCTATTTGCAAAAGTAAAAAAGGCAAAAACGTGAAAATGACCAAATTATTCGTTTGAATCTCAAAATTGAGAGCATAGTTTTAAGATACTTAAGATTCAATTGTTTCATGGTAGTATTCGTTTCAGAGTGTTAATGGGTACCCATTACATCATTAGTTTTTTTAAGGCAAGACTGCGAGCAATTACAGAATTTTCAAACAGGATTCTTCATTCAATAGAAGCAAATTTAGCTGAAGCTCAGCGCCTTGGCTGATTGCTCTCGTATTATCAGATTCCAGTCTCAATCTTTGACAGCTTAGCTAAAATAGAATACTCAAAATACCTCGTAAAACTTGGGATGGAAAAATAGTCAGTGATGCTAATTAAGAAATTTTAAAAGCAACCGTAATCTCTCGTAAATAAACTTATTCATGGCAGAAATTATAGTACGTCAAGATTTGGGTATATTGTTCCTAATGATTTCTCCCAAGCTTAGTCAGAAGCTACCTCATATTTGAACTCCTACCCACTAGCTGTTTTTTGCGACAACTGATGACTGTTGCTTGTTTTTTCGTAAGCACTTCTCCGCCATTTGAAAGTTTTACAAAGAAAATTTATCGAAATATCTGTAATAGAGACCTGCAATTCCTGTTTTCAATGATGAAGTACCAAATCGATTTTAATAGAGTTAGTCGTCTCCGAAATATTGATAATTCCGTTTCTTAGACTTGCACTAAGAAAGATAGTTGCCACCATTTCTAATGAACTCCACTCGTTGCAACAGAGGAGACAGGAACCTTAGATGGGTACGCAGTAATCCAAAGAGGCTACGAGAACTTATTTTCTAACCAAAAAAATTTTTAAAAAAAATCCATTAGAATAACAAATAACGTTGTTTAAAATAATCTGGAATGAATTAAAAAAGGGAACAGAGGTGTTATCAGAATTTAATTATCTGTATTCTTGAAGATTACGATTCTAATTTCTCAGGTTTTAACTTTATGCTAAATCGAAGATAAGTTCGGAGTTTTAGATATTTTGCAGGTAATTAATTACCGAAAGATTCTTCAAATTTATTGGCAAAATTTAATAACCGGAAACATTTCATTGGACTCAAAATCTCAGCACTACTACAATGAATTCAATACAAGAGAAATTATTCCTATAATCGATTTGAAATGAAAGATTTAAAAGCATTTTTGGTAGAGTACAATATACTGAGGAGTTCTCACCCGCCCATGCCACTTTTGTTAGCAAAAATCCTCCTAGGTTGGAATGCTCTCCAGGTTCTGAGCTTTCTGAGTCGGGATCTAACAAGTCGTGGGGATCTGATTGCAAAAAGTATTGGAAGTGTTATTTCTCTTTTCAACCTTCCTTCCTTTTGCAAGACAATTGGAATTTCTCTACTGCTGCCACTGTTGATCCTTCTGATGCTAAATATTGGGTACCTGTTGCTGACCTTGTTCTCTGTGTTTATGACTCCAAAATACAGGAAGATAAAAGATTGGAGCTTAAACACTCTTTGCAAAATTGAGCATTATAACTTAAAAGGAGAAGTCATATTTTTATTTGGCTTGGCGATCGGAATGGAAGCTGCCTTTGAGCCCCAGAATTTCACTTCAAGTACTCACTCAATGAGCTCATCAACACAAAAAATGTTCATAGGGCTGGGAATTGCTCTTGTTGTCCTGAGTGTGTTGCATCATTATTGGCAAATCTACACACATATTTCAGTGTCTTATGACACTGAATCTATTAGCGAGCTCAGAACCAGCGCTTCAAAAATGCGAAGAGGAGTACTCTTGCCATTAATTTCAGCTCTCGCATATTTGGATTCATCTATCGGTGTATTCGTAGGTGTTGGAGTATATCTTCTTGTTGAACTGCTTATCTTAGTGGTTCTCGGTAGCCATTCAAATATTAAACTGAATCACTTCACTCTTTGGCTAACCATCTCACAGTTGACTCTGTTTGCCATTTTACTGCCTACCTTATGGTCGAATCCAGACACTCTCATAACTGGCCTATATTCTCAAAGAAGCATTGGAGTTTTATTATTAATTCCATTAGTTTCAAGACTACTTCTCAATCTAGAAAAAAGAAGAATGAATTATATTATTCACAAAGTTGTCAGGTGCCTTGCTGACAATGTTCAAGGAATACACTCGTTCGAAGTGACTCGACTAGATTTCGTTTTGAAGCAGACGATGTCGAAATTTATGAATCTCAAAGACCATGGCCCAGAAATCTATGATCTTATCCAGACAATACTTCAAAGTAAGAGAATTGAAGACACAAACTATTTAACCCAAAGTCAAGACATTATGTTGCGAATCGATCAAGAGATGGACTTGACTGAATATTGCATAAAAAACACTCTTAAATCTCATTTCTACGAATTTATCAACGATGTCTATTCCTTGATTTTATCACACGAGAGGAAGAACTTCGGCACTACGAATCTCGGCTGTTATTTCTCGTACATAGCATTTCACAAAGATATTACTGGGAATTTTGGGAAAGCTCTTATTATCAAATCACAATTACAACAAGTCTTGGGATCTTCTGTGTCATCTCGGACAGCAGCTTACATAGAGTTTGTAGAAAGAGATCTTCAGAAACGAATTGCTAGAAGTGGAACTCAGAAGACGATCTCTGCTGAACTGTTGTTCTCCTTTCTTGACAGAAGTGAAAAAATTCAGTCATCGATTGAAAACTATATTTCAGAAGCATTTTCTTTCTATGAAATGCTTCAAAAGCCAATAGTGAGCACAAGAGATATTAAAAAAACGGGAAAGAAGCTTTTCGATAATCGAGCTGTTATCACCAAAGAACTCAATAGTTTGATCGAGGTCAACGAATACCATCAGCAAACTCTCCTACTCTATGAGTTCTTTCTTTCGGAGATCATTGAAGAGACAGCAGAAGGACTGTTTTTTCAAATCAAGAACCGAATAGACATTTTTCATGTTGCAGAGTATTACACTCTATATCGGCAGCAAAAGTTGAATGGCAATTCTACAGATCTTGAACTTCAGGGTTGGGACATGAGTATTGAGTTTTTCGCAAATCAGCTAGACGAAGTTTCCGACTATTCCGTGGTTGTGTTTAATCTCAATCCCGAACATCTTGGAAAGATTATGAAATGTTCAGCAAACCTTTTTTACCTGCTTGGTATTGAAGCTCAAGATACCAAGCAGATGAACATCTCGACTATGGAAGTGACACTCTTTAATTCAAAGAACCTGAAAACTCTCCAAGAGAAAATTTTGAAAGGCGAGATGGACTTAAAGTGTTTAGCTGGAGAGGATCGAACATTGTACTTGAAACATAAAACCGGCTGCCTCATCGGTTGTTCTTTTGTTGCTGATGTTGAGATCTATGGCAAAGACCCCTGCATCACTTGCTACCTCAGGAAGAAGAAGATTCATGAACAGGAATTCATATTGTTTTCCTTAGACACTAAAGCCAAGTTCATTGGACTGAGCAAGCACCTACACGACGGCATTAAAAAAACATCCGCGCTTAGTGGCATTGGCTCCCTCACACTTAAATCGAGTTTTCGTGAGTCAGCTGCAAGTTTGAATATCATCGAATTGGTTCCCAGTCTAAAAGCAATCCTTCCGAATATAGAAACATCATCAATGTGGAGTGAATCACAGGTGCCGTTGACGATTCCAAGTGTACCTCAACTGTTGTCGGTACAAGGAAATTATATCATCAACTATATTGGCAAGATGCAGGATTTGCCTATATTGACTGAAAAATTTGGGATCCTTGAAATTCAGTGCTATTTTCCAACTTCAGTTCATAAATATGACATAACACCCACCGCTATACTATCGTCGGCAGCAAAACAAAACCCGATGACAATGTCCAAGCCTGATAAGATCAATAATTGGTCTCGATACTCTCCATTCGGAGAACCAAAGAACCAAGGCCAAGTAAAAGAATTCAGAAGTGGAATTGATGAAGAAGAGAACAATCCTTTTCAGTCACAAGAAATTGTAACCTGTAACAAGTTACCTAACTTCTCTACAACAGCTTACGATGAAAAAAAATCTAACTCAGCCCATTCTTGAGCAAAAGCTCCGATCTGATGGGAATCTCATTTCTCAAGATCAAAAGGAATTGCTACAGTTCATGAAAAGCGAAATTCAAAGTATTGAGGAAGGAGACCGATTCGGAGATGAGTCTCCTGATAGAAGTAGAGCATTCAATCAAAATGCCCTATCCCAGCAGCTTGAAATTGAAAATAGGAAACCATTCAGATTCTCATCTGGACAGCAGAGTTACAAGATCAATTCTAGCACAAGCTCCCTTTCTGAATCCTCAAATCAAGGTAAGAGACGAGAGAGAGCAAGAGAGTTAATGCAGTTCCAAAAGGGAAGAAAATTCTCTGATAGAATCACAGATGGAAGAGCTTCATCGATAGGATCAGCCATTGGCGCTCACATGGGTTACTTGCGATCGCTCATTCTTGAAAACAAGACTCCTGCAGTTTTAAAGGCCGTGAATTCCTTTGGCGTCATCATTTTTCTGGTGGCAGTGGTCTCAGTATTGGTGACCTATTTCATCCTGTCGGCTCATTATCAAACATTTACCTTATTCGCACAGTCAGCTTCTTTCCCGGCTTTTGTAAGGTCAGCAGCGGTCTCATTCATGATGGCAACTGAATGTGTAGTTGCTGTACAGTTCTTTCCTCCCCAGCAAAGATTTACCTGGCAATTTTCTGCGTCCCAATACACAAATAATATGTTTCCGATTTACTTGGATCAATATAATCAGTTCATCCTAAATTTCAACTTGCCATTCCTCAATGAAGATCTCGTGAGCAAATCCATAACCGCTAACTTTTCTGATTTCTCTCAATTAAATCGAAATATGAGTTTTTACGAAGCAACTGAGATCTTTCATTCCTACGCCTACAAACTCACTAAATACAACTATTTCTCAGCAACAATGGATCCGGCTCTTTTAAATGCTACGAGGACCTTTATGCTATCAGTCTACAATATGTATGGAGAGGTTTCCAATGAGAATTTCAAAAGCATTTATAACCTTTATGATTCTTCCATGATCACTCTTGATGTGATCATGGCAATCGGTATCATAGTAAGTGTTTTATTGATGGCAATATTTCTCCCCATATACTGGAAGTATGAAAAGATGGAAACTTTCGCCTTCACGAAACTTTGTAGCGTATCATTGAAAGAGTTCGAACCTCATCTCAAGAAGATTCTCTTTGCCTATGAACAAATGTTTGGAAGGACTCTTCCTGCATTGAAAATTCTCCAAGAAAATTTGTCGAACATTGAAAAAAGTACGAAAAAACAGAAAAATTCCTCTACTCTATTGAAAGGCGCTCAAGTCAAGACAAAAAGAAGACACTTGACAAAGAAAGTAGTTAATGATGAACACTCAAATATCGTTTTAGTACTTCTTGTTCTTTTCGTCTCTCTGCTGCTGTCAGGAACGTACATTGTGGTCAATTTCACCTTCAAGAACGCTAATGTGAAGGTCTTTCCCCTGATCACAGATATAGAAAAAATATCAAATGGCTTCCCTACGTATTTTGCAATACAAATGGTCATGATGAGATTGTTTAATGAAGTTTTCAATCCTCAAATCAATCAGACTCTTCCTAAAATTATTGAAGCATATGAAAGTCTGCTCAACGAGTCGCTATCTGATCAAAAAGAAATGAATGAACATATCCTCAGCTCATTTCAGCAAATGGAATCTAGTGAGGTTTTATCTGATGATACCAAATTATACGTCCGAAATATGTCTAACAGTTCTTTTTGTGCAAGTTTCATTCCATGGGGAGCCATGTTCGTTTCAATGTGCCAAACTTCGATAAAGAATATTGCGAATACAGGATACCTGCCCACCGGAAATCATATGACGAAGGTATTAAATCAGCTAATTCAAAATTTTAGAGCAAATCCGACATTTTCCACAGCGACAGTATTTTATTACTCAACAGATGCTTATGAGTTCATGATTATGAATCTCATAGTGGAGTACTATTTGGTTTTTTTCTTGCAATCAGCGCAAGCTGACCTTGAAAATTATTCTCAGAAGCTGCTTTCACAAACGCATGTTATGCTGGGTGTGAGTCTCGCCTATAACATTGGACTGCTGATTTTGCTTTGGATTCCTACTATCACATATCTTCGAAATCGGTTCAAATTATCAAGGAATATTTTTCTTTTGTTACCTACTAAAGTTCTACATCATAATAGTGGGATCAGAAATTTGTTTAAAACATGGTAAGTAGAGTCCCTTGTATGGTTCTTGATTATCGTGGATATTTTTTCCTTTTGTTATTTTTATGTTACAAAGGAGTTGTATACAAGCTGACATTAGAAATTCATTTGTAAAAATAAGCGAGTTTAAGTATGCTTTCACAATTATTTGAAATAATAGATAAGAGCTCTGCTGTCCAGTTTCTATTGATGATGGGAAGAGCAACTTGCAATGGCTATTTTGAGACACATAACGTGCCCTAGAAAAGCGAAAAGTATTGTTATTATAAAAAAAGTTCTTCAAACAGCTAGCTTTCATGATTCGAGGGACCCTACAGTTGGACAAACTAAACTTCCTCTCTTTTTGGGTAGCCACTACATCAGAACCACGCCTAAATGGAAGAGTTTGACGTGAGGAGAATTTTTTCATGGGGCCATTTAAAGATTGTCCGGCTATTACTGCTTAGAGCTATGTTGAGGCCGATGTTTACTGTGTTTGATATTTCAGTAGATTAAGTCGGATAACAGACTTTCAACAATTTGCATTGAAGATGTCGGAAGAAGTCAGAGAATCTTTTGTAGAAGATAGTTTCATTCGAATCCCAATTACCAAATTTTTTCAAAGAGTTTAGAATTACAGGAAGACGTTTTTATTCAGAACCATATGAGAGAAATAGCTGTGAGAAAATGGACTTTAGTCAAATGCGAAGTTTTCCTGTTTCGGAAGCACCAGAATGAGTGGTCTTATAATTCTCAAGCCAAACTCCTATTAGATTCTGGAATTTATTGTCGCATATCCAATGAGATTCGATAAGAAAAGACGCTATAGACCTCGCAGTGGATTTGAGAATTTATGATAGAAAAGGGCTGGAATTCACTTCCTCTATTTTCATGATTTTTTAAATTTTTTTTGGCAGGAAGTATTTATGAGATGATCCCTTTTATCATTGTGGGATTTAGAAAACTATTTGCTCTGTGACTCAAATGAAAAAAAACCCATGACATTCAGTGAAAATGACTGAATGAAATTCAATGGATGAAAAGTTCTCAATAATAACTTAGAAGAAAATTGACTGCTCATATGAGGTATTCAGAGAGTCTAAACTAGATCTCAAGAATTTCTAAATTTACTGAATAATCATAAGGGTTTGTTTGTTCTTGACTCAAATTCACTGTCAAGAAGATTTGAATTTTAACTACATTTTGTCAAAATTTAAATTCAAGCAAGGTTAGTGTTTGAAGTAGATCTTAGCGAAGTTGGTATAAACTTGCTTTCATCGCAAAAAAGCAACCCAAAGACCTGAGACTCTTACTAGAAACAAGATCTCAAGGTACAAACAAAGTTGCGAAAAACTTTTGTGAGCCATAATATTATCTTGGCCAGCAGATCCTTCATAATTAAGAAGCAAGTTAGGCATATAAAGTTGCTTTGGTGGAGGTAGCGCTTAATAGCTGTAAATTGGTTCCCAATAGTGGAGAAGAGAGAGTGCGGAAATGATCAAATTATGGGTTGAAACCTCTGAATTGAGACACCACTGTAATTCTTTTTAGATTCAATTTTGAATTGTTACAAAGTAAATTTGTTTTGAATAAAGGTCACTCCAGAAATTCCAATACATTAGTGGGTAGTCATTGCCCACTTAGGTTATTGAGACACGGAGAGACTGCTAGCAATTACAAAATTCCAGACGCCTTCATAATAGGAAGGCTCAGAAGCAGCTTTCGCTGCCAATAAACCAATGATGAATTTGTTTTTATCAATAAAAGACTCTATCCATGGCAGGTTTGCTAGAATACGTAAGAAATCCCTCTTGAATCTTTGGATGGGAACAAAATGTCAGACATTTTAATAAATAAAAATACAGTCCTATTTTCTCATAAATAGCCTTTTTAATTGCACGAATTAAAGTACGTCACCATTTGAGGATATCTGCTTCTAAGGTTTTCCTCAAATTTGTCAGAATCCACTTGCTATTTCGACTCTTAAACGTTAGTTTTTCTCTGCGGCAATGATGACTTTGGGTTTCTTTCAATCAGCTATGTGATGTCATTTGGAAGTCCTCGGAGAAATTTAATCTAAATATAAGTGATTGAGACGTGTTGTCCTTAATTCATGCCCTCAAATGGGAATACGATAAGCTTTCAACTAATTTTAACAGAATGAGATGTCATATGACGTTACTTAAGCAGGGACTAAGCAAGATAGCTATTCATAATTTTTTCTTATGAAATTCACTTGTTTTTGCCCAGTGAGACAGGGACTTAGGTGGTTTGCTCAAGAACGCGGTTATTCTAAGAGTGTTTTAGAAACCAGTTCTTAAAAAAATAAAATGATGGGTAAATAACAAATAAGTTTCGTAGAATAATCTGAAATGAAATAAAATAGAGCTGGGTATTTAGAATTTAATTTTCTTTGTTCTTGAAGTTCATGATTCTAATTTCTCAAGCATTCACTTTAAGTTATCAGAGAATAATTTCCGAATTTAGATAGTTTGCGGAAAAATAACTATCGCAGATTGCTTGGTGAAAATTAATAGCGAAATTTTTTTATTGGACTCAAATTTTCTGATGATCCCAGCACTACACCAATGGATCCAGTAACTTATAATTCCGATAATCGATTTTAAATGAAAGACTTGAAAGCCTTTTTGGTAGAGTACAATACACTAAGGAGCTCTCATCCACCCACACCGCTTTCATTCGCGAAAATCCTCCTAGGTTGGAATGCTCTCCAGATTCTGAGCTTTCTGTGTCTGGATCTAACAAACCGCGGAGATTTGATTGCAAAAAGTGTAGGAAGTGTCATTTCTCTTTTCAACCTCCCTTCGTTTTGCAAAACAATTGGAATTTCTCTACTATTGCCACTCGCGATCCTGGTACTGATGAGCCTTGGGTATACACTAATGGCTTTGCTTTCTATTTTTTTGGCTTCAAAATACCAAATGATGAAAAATTGGAGTCTGAATGCTCTTTGCAAGCTTGAGCATTATGCCTTAAAAAGGGAAGTAGTATTTCTCTTTAGCTTGGCGATCGGAATGGAAGCTATCTTCCGACCTCAAAATTTCAGTTTCCAGACCCACTCTTCGAACTTGCAAATCCAGAAAATTTACATGGGCATGGGAATTGCTCTAATTGTTCTGAGTGTGCTACAATATTATTGGCAAATCTATACACATATTTCAGTTTCTTTTGACACTGAATCGATTACGGAGCTCAGAACCAGAACTTCTATGGTCCTACGAGGAGTACTCTTGCTGTTAATTTCAGCTCTCGCATATTTGGATTCATCTATCGGTGTATTCGTAGGTGTTGGAGTATATCTTCTTGCTGAACTGCTTATCTTAGTGGTTCTTGGAAGCCATTCAAATATTAAACTGAATCACTTCACTCTTTGGCTAACCATCACACAGCTCACTCTTTACACGATTTTACTGCCTACCTTATGGTCGAATCCAGACACTCTCATAACTGGCCTATATTCTCAAAGAAGCATTGGAGTTTTATTATTAATTCCATTAGTTTCAAGACTACTTCTCAATCTAGAAAAAAGAAGAATGAATTATATTATTCACAAAGTTGTCAGGTGCCTTGCTGACAATGTTCAAGGAATACACTCGTTCGAAGTGACTCGACTAGATTTCGTTTTGAAGCAGACGATGTCGAAATTTACGAATCTCAAAGAGCATGGCCCAGAAATCTATGATCTTATCCAGACGATACTGCAAAGTAAGAGAATTGAAGACACAAACTATTTAACCCAAAGTCAAGACATTATGTTGCGAATGGATCAAGAGATGGACTTGACTGAATATTGCATAAAAAATGCACTTAAATCTCATTTCTACGAATTTATCAACGATGTCTATTCCTTGACTTTATCACAAGAGAGGAAGAGCACTGGGACCACAAATACCGGTTGCTATTTCTCGTACATAGCATTTCACAAAGATATTACTGGAAATTTTGGGAAAGTCTTTATTATCCTATCACAGTTGCAGAAGGTCTTGGGATCTTCTGTGTCATCTCGGACAGCAGCTTACTTCGAGCTTGTAGAAAGAGATCTTCAGAAACGAATTGCTGGAAGTGGAACTCAGAAGACGATCTCTGCTGAACTGTTGTTCTCCTTTCTTGACAGAAGCGAAAAAATTCAGTCATCGATTGAAAACTATATTTTAGAAGCATTTTCTTTCTATGAAATGCTTCAAAAGCCAATAGTCAGCACTAAGGATATTAAAAATAAAGGAAAAAAGCTTCTGAATGATCGATCTGATATCACCAAAGAACTCAATAGTTTGATCGAGGTTAACGAATACCATCAACAAACACTTCTACTTTATGAGTTCTTTCTTTCTGAGATCATTGAAGAGACAGCAGAAGGACTGTTTTTCCAAATCAAGAACAAAATCGACATTTTTCATGTTGCAGAGTATTACACTCTATATCGGCAGCAAAAGTTGAATGGAAATGCTACATATCTTGAACTTCATGGGTGGGATATGAGTATTGAGTTTTTCGCAAATCACCTAGATGGAGTCTCCGAATATTCAATAGTGGTGTTTAATCTCAATCCCGAACATCTTGGAAAGATTATGAAATGTTCAACGAATCTTTTTTGCCTGCTCGGTATTGAAGCTCAAGATACCAAGCAAATGAACATCTCAAATATGGAAGTCCCACTCTTTAATTCAAAGAACCTGAAAACTCTCCAAGAGAAAATTTTGAAAGGAGAGATAGACTTGAGAAGTTTAACTCACGAGGATCAAACGTTATACTTGAAGCATCAAAATGGGTGTCTTGTCGGTTGTTCTTTTGTTGCTGAGGTTGAGATTTATGGCAAAGACCCCTGCATCACTTGCTATCTCAGGAAGAAGAAGATACATGAACAAGATTTCATTCTATTTTCCTTAGACACTGAACCTAAATTCGTTGGACTTAGCAAGGTCTTACGCGATGGGTTAAAGAAAAAGGCCATACGTAGTGGCATCGGCTTCACAATGAAATCTAATTTTCGTGATACGGCTGACGATTTGAATATCATCGAATTGGTTCCCAGTTTAAAAACAATCCTACCGAATATAGAAACATCGCCCATGTGGAGTGAGTCACAGGTGCTGCTGACGATTCCAAGTGTGCCTCAGCTCTTATCGGTACAGGGATATTATATAATTAGCTATATTGGCAAGGTTCAAGAAATATCTTTATTGAAACAGAGGGTTGGGGTTATCGAAATCCAGAGTTATTTTCCCTCCTCAATTCGCAACTCCAGCAGGCACAGAACGACCCTCACATTAGCGTCAACGATAAAACAAAGCTCACCTGTAAATTCAGTCAAGCCTTCCAACATTAATAATTGGCATCAAACCTCTCCACTTCAAGAAGACATAGACCAGATTGAAGTAAAAGAATTCAGAAGTGAAATCGATGAAGATGAGACCAATCCCTTTCAGTCACAAGAAATTGCAACCTCTAACAAACATAGCATTCTAGTTGTTCATCAAGACCCTAAGGAATTGACTCAGGTGGTAAAACGCGATTTTCAAAGTGATAAGGGAGAGGAGGACGAGTCTCCTAACAAAAGTGGAAAAATCAAGAAAAATATTCTATCTCAGAAATCCAGAATTAAAAAAGGTAGTCTACTCAAATCCCCACTTGGGCTGCAGAGTTACCAAAGCAACGCTGAAAGAGGCTCCTTTTCTGGATCTACAAGTAAAGAGAAGGGATTGGAAAAGATGAGACTAGGCGTGTGGCTCCAAGACGGCGCTAAATTCTCCGATAAAACTGTCGAAAGAGCTTCATCGATGGGATCATCTAATGGTGCTCACATGAGTTACTTAAAAACGCTTATTCTTGAAAACAAGACTCCTGCCGTTTTAAAGGCTGTGAACTTCTTTGGTCTCCTCATCCTCGTCACGGCAGTGGTCTCAGCGTTGGTGACCTATTTCATCCTGTCTGATCATTACAACACATTTTCCTTGTTCGCACAATCAGCGTCTTTTCCTGCTTTCGTCAGAGCTACAGCGTCTGCATTCATGATCACCACTGAATGTGCGGTTTCTGTACAGTTCTTTCCTCCCGCGTTTCAATCTTATTGGCAATCCGTGACGTCTCAATACCCCGAAAATATGTTTCCGATTTATTTGGAACAATATAATCAGTTCATCCTAAATTTCAACTTGCCATTCCTCAATGAAGATCTCGTGGGCAAATCCATAACTGCTAACTTTTCTGATCTTTCTCAATTAAATCGAAATATGAGTTTTTACGAAGCAACTGAGATCTTTCATTCCTACGTCTACCAATTAACTGAGTACAACTATTTCTCAGGAGCAATGGATCCGGCTCTTTTAAATGCTACGAGGACCTTTATGCTATCAGTCTACAATATGTATGGAGAAGTTTCCAATGAGAATTTCAAAAGTATTTATAACCTCTATGATTCTTCCATGATCACTCTTGATGTGATCATGGTCATCGGGATCATAGTAAGTGTTCTATTAATGGCAATATTTCTTCCCATCTACTGGAAGTATGAAAAGATGGAAACGATAGCCTTCTCGAAACTTTGTAGCGTATCCATGAAAGAGCTGGAGCCCAATCTCAAGAAGATTCTCTTTGCATATAAACAAATGTTTAAAAAAACTCTTTCAACATTAACAATTTTTCAAGAAAATATTTCACACCTTGAAAAAAATACCAAGAAGCATAAAAGTTCTTCTGCTCCTTTGAAAGGCGCTGAAGTCAAATCAAGAAGACTCTTCACCATAAAAGCAGTTACCGAAAAGCGCTCAAATATCCTTTTAGTACTTATTGTCTTTTTCGTTTCTCTGCTTTTGTCAGGGACATACATTGTGATCAATATCATTTTCAAGAATGCCAATGTGAAAGTCTTTCCGTTAATGACAGACTTGGAAAAAATTTCTAATGGTTTACCTTCATATTTTACAACGCAAATGGTCATGATGAGATTGTTTAATGAAGTTTTCAATCCTCGCATCAATCAGACTCTTCCTACAATTCTTGAAACTTATGAGAGTATGCTCAATGAGTCTCTAGCTGCCCAAAAAGTGATGAATCAATATTTACTGAACTCACTTCAGAGATTGGAATCCAGTGATGTTTTTTCCGATAGCAGCAAAGCATTTTTTCAGAATTTTACCAAGAACACTTTTTGTGAAATGTTCAGTTCAATAAACGACAGGTATTACCAACTGTGCAAAATTGGATTAAACAATGTTGCCAACACGGGCTATTTGGCCACCGGAAATCATCTGATGAATATATTACAACACCAAATTCAAAATTTCAAAACAAACCCTACTCTTGCAACTGTGGGCGCGTTTTATTATTCGGAAGACATTGCTGAATTCATGGCCATGAATATGGTAGCTGAGCACTATTTACTGAAAGTTTTACAAAGTGAGCAGGTTGACGTTGTAAATTATTCTCAGAAGCTGCTTTCACAAACGCATGCTATGCTGAGTGTGAACCTCACATACAACATTGGATTGTTAATATTGTTATGGATTCCGACAATCACTTATCTTCGAAATAGATTCAAATTATCAAGGAATATCTTTCTTTTGTTACCCATCAAAGTTCTTCATCATAATAACGGCATCAGAAATTTGTTTAAAACATGGTAATCATTGTCCCAGTTACAATTTCGGATTGCGAGAATTGTTATCTTTGCTTTGGTAGTTTTAATTTATTATGAAAGTTATACTTACAAATAGAACACGAAGAGCAGAGCATTCATTTATCACTTCATACCTTGCAAGTTCATGTTTTTATCTTCAAGAAATAATAAAAAAGTATTTTTCATTTAAACATTTAATGAAAACCTCGCGTCTCTTAATGTTAAATTGATAATAATACTTATTACTTTCATTGTGAAATGGTCATATCAAAAATATAACTTGTATTTTTATGGGCTACAGCGGCATTTTGAATGGAGCTTGCTTCATTTCATTTGAAAAACTGAGTCACGGACAACCGCTTGCAATGATTTTCAAGAAGGATCAATGCTTTATGTAAAAAAGTGATTGAAAATCAAAGTTTTATCAAATGAGACACCTTAGCTCGGATAAGCTCAGCTTCCTCTCCTTTCGGAGATTACCACTGAGTATAACAGACCCTTTTCATTGTAAGGGTTTTTTCTCTATGAAAGTTTCGTTAGCACATTACAAATATTACCCAGTACGAATTCAAGCATTTAGTAAGACTTAAGAACCGAAGTGGGAAAAGCCGATAATTATTAGGGTTGAGAGAGTAACGATTTGTTATGTAAATGCCACTTAGATATCAAAACTGGTAGAAAAGCGCGGCAATAATAATCACAAGCGATTAGCCCAAAAATTTATCTAAATCATTTCAAAGGAGCTTTTTTTTGACCAGTCGACACAGCACGCCGAGTAGACGACACTCCTTGAATAATAACTTCTCTTTCATTAATCTATTCAGCCGGTATTAACAAATTCATTCTTTAATAAAGTTTACCAAGCTTTTCAATTTATCTTCAAGTTGTGATTTTAATTTTTCCGTCCTGCTCACCTCAGCTTTGATTTGCTCATTTTGTTTCTGTCATATAAAAACAAAGAATTGTTAAACTATGGTTCAATATTCCAATAATAAGCTTACCGATTCTTTTGGAATTGCTTTTCGGACTTCATTAACAACCTCCTGTATCATTTTGATCTTCTCCCTCTCGAGTGCAATTGTATTCATACAAACTCTATTCTTTTCCAAATTCTCTTGTATTTGGCTTTCAAGCTACAAAATAGGTGGCTTAGAGCTTGAATCTTTGTCTGCATATATTACTTGCTTGCATTCATTAGCTTCTTGCTCAATCATGCGGAACATCACTTTTCTCTCGTCTTCTTTTGCCTTATTTCACAAAGTTTATTGTAAAATCCTTCATGCGAACAAGTATACATCGATTCCTTGAACCATATGCAGTGCATTTCGATGCCATTTCTCGTGATAGTGTCCGACGTATTCAGTCTCAACGTTCACAACACTGATCTGCTTTTTTAACTATTTCAGTAAACTGTTAATAGCTGTTACAAATCAGAATCGAATCTACTGTCTCGACGAGCTTAATCAGTGCTTTTTTCTCACGAGTTTTTTCTTCAAGCTCCAATTGATACTTTAGTAAATCTTGCGTGCTCTGAACTATTTCCGCTTCGGTCATTGAGACTCGACCCTTCTCATAAGCTTCTGGAGAAAACGTTTTATTTAATTTTCCTCCAGCCGATTTACTAGCAGTCAATCTGCCCTAAGAGATATAGAGACAAAATTTAGATAAATTTTGAAATATTGATCTTACTTGTTTTGAAGTGGCTTGTTTCTCTGGCGAGGAGAGTTTATTTTGGGATTCCATTCCCTTAGGAGTTGAAAAATTAACCATGTACAGAGGACTTTGATATTGTCGCTCTAAATTTCCATGCTTCCCAGCATAAGGTCTATGTCAATTGTTGTAAGTATTTAAATCGCAGTATGGGCTTCGTTTACTGTCTAAAAGGTTCGCTTCCTCTTTCCATCACACTGTCTTTAGAAACTGAAACATTTTTATCTTTGGGTGACTGAAGTTTGACGCCTGATCTGGACTCTTGAGTTCCTTTTTTCATATTATTGAAGGTTATTGGTCAGATTTGCTTGTTTGGGATCTCCCGGATACCGCCGTATTCAAGTAATTTATTGGTTATTTTATTTAACTATGAATTGTCGCTTTCAGTTGCGAATGTTATCGTTCTGAATTGAATTGAAATTTTGTAAAAATATTAGGGCTTTGATACATTAGGTAAAATAAGCAAACCTCAAAGCGAATGCTAAGAAGGGGAAAGGAAGATGCTTTGATAAATTTAGTGCATCATAATGACTGGCACGGCACTATTATTAGAGTTTTAAGTTTACCATACAACACGCATTCTCTACCTTCCACTAACATATCTCTCTTCATGAATCTACTTTCTTCAGCGAATAGACTCTCTATTCCTACTTAGGAGAATTTGCGTTCTTTATTTAATTTTATGACAAGTACAGACGATATTTACAAATGCCTCATAATGAATAGCAGACAACAGAAGAGGACCGCTCAGAATGAATAATATAGTACACAAAATTTAGTTGTTCACGTACACATTTCCTACCATCCGCATTCAATAAATTCTCTTATTGCTTCTTTTCGAAAAGATTCGTAAAACTCTTCATTTTAGTATGTGCTACTCTTTTAGGCTTGATACCACCTTCTATTCTATGATCTTTATCGTCGATGATTGTCGATTTGAGATGAAGAATGCCATTTGTATCTTGAGACTTTACTCTGAGAAATTGCTCCCTTGACCCTTCATACGCAGTGCCACTACTACTATTCGGTCCCTTTGTAGAGTGCGAGTCTGAAAGATCGGAGATTTTATCTTTGAAGACGAATATTAATATCGTGATGATTAAAATTCCGATAAGTGCAGCACAAATCATTAAATATCTCGAATGCAAGAGGGCGACCTGGCCTTCCATTGTCGACAATTTTTTCAATAGTTCTTTTTGGCCACTCTCCAAGCGTTTAATCTAAATATTAACAAAACTCCAGTTATGTGATGAAATTGATCAGTCGTTACTTGATTATTCTGATTTTTTTGCACCTTCGTTGCATTTAAGAAAGTATTGACCTAAGACGTTAATTTCCAGAGTTAATATTTATTATTTTCTTATGCAATGAAGGTACTTGATCTTGCAGCCGATGGATTTCCAAAGACTTGTTTTCCATTTCATAAGTTAGTTGCTTCAGCAAATTAGTAAGGATCATATTATCTGTTTCAAGTTTCTATTCATATGATAAAATAGATAAGGAAGCGCAAAGGATTCACAATTTACTCGGACATGCCTTGTTAGTTTTTTAAATATGGACTCATAAGGATCGCTATGTTCTGTGCTCGTAGAATTTATATTGAGATACGAAATGATATTCTCCAATTTCTCTTTCGGCGCTGGCTTTGGTTTCTCTTTGGGCTGAGTACGATTGTGCTCGCCCAAAGAATAAATCATCTTTTTAAACTGTTCTTGCTTCTTTGCTTTGTTCTCAGGCGCACTACTATTGTTCTGAAGAGCAGAAAGGAGATCGTCGTCATTCAAGGCATAATCATCCATTGTTTCTTTTAAGAACCAGTCGAATGGGTTGTAGATGCAATGGCCAATTAACTCAAAGTCATGTAATGTCAAGGGGAAAACAAACTTTGGATTAAGATTCCAAAAACTTTTGTTTTCATAGGGTTTTGAGGCTTTGGGTAGCTTGGGTGGAGTCGGTTCCGCATGTTTTGCCTCGAGGGCAGTCTGGACCAAGTCATTATAGAGAAAATGCAAGGCGGGAATGTGTTACCTCGGTTTGGGGCTTATCTACCACTTGAAAATCGGTTTTAAAACTGTCTAGCATAGTTTGCCCATACACTCTGAACAAAAATTGAACCTCAGCAATGGCTTCTTTATGATTTGACTTACTTAATCTGAGACAACGTACAAATAGATTCGTGCTCATCAGTAAACATAACCAGTTTAAGGAATCTTGCCCAAGTAGGTTTGACTTTAAAAAATTGTCTGGGTCTCTTTGGGTCAACTTGAAACTCATCCAGCAGCAACCATTCATTTGTAGGATATTTTGTGCTTGAATAGACCTGACAAGTAGTGAGAATGGAGAAATTTGGGCAGAGTTGATTAAACCTTAAAGCGATTGACGTTGGAAGAGTACAATTCCAAATGTAGCAATAAAATAGTATCCACAAGAATATCTTCACTTAAACTGATGACGAGTCGTTTGTCTTTCAGTTCACAGGGATTAGTCATATATCTAGATAGAATATAATGGAAGGTGCGTGCTGGAACGTAGTAGATACGTGTCTGAAGAATCATCAAGAATAGCGCTGGCTCGCTCAGCTCCTGGATTCGATTCCAAAACGAAGGCACCCGCATTTTTCGAAGCAAAATTATATCTGCTTTTTAATTCCTTGAGTTCTGCTTCGTATTCTACACTGTCATCCGAAGTAAATTGATTCACGTAAGGATCAATTATCTTCGCTATCCAATGAACTGTTTCTGTTAGATAATGGTCGACGTCGGACGATTTTTGAAGCAAATATGTAGAGATTGTCTGCAATTTTTCTCTTAAATTATTTCCATCTAGCATGAATATTAGCAGTCAAGCTTCTTTTTCATTTTACCATTGCTAGTACTAACAAAACTTGCTCGAACCCAAAGGCCTAAAATGCTGCCAGTAACAAACACAGTGAAGGCCACGAGGAAATAGCATACAATTTTTTTCATGATGCCAAGATCAGATAGAAATAATTTTAATAAATAAATAAGGCCTATACTCCTGATCAAAGGTTTGCGATGTTATGATTAAAAACACGTGGGAGACACTTAATGCCTGTCTGTCGTGATTGACTTGAATAAAGGTCAGGAACATCAAGATTACAATATTGAACAAGCGAGAGAATTGACTTTTTGGAAATTCAGGCGATTGTCCGAATTACTCTTATTTTGCTTTAAATTAAGTTGGTAGGTTAGCAGATTCTCTATTGCAGTTTCCAGTTGGCATCTTAAATATAGCTTTGCTGCTTGGGACTCTTTTTCAAGATTTTTGAATCTTTTTTTTGGAATTTGAATGGTGTATCAAGATGATTATGCAGAAAGACTGGACTTAAAAACTTAAGAAATCGATTTTAAATCGTCTATCTTTTATCCTTGCTATAGTATGCGGGCAAATTCTCAAGGATCTATCTAGGTGTGTTCTGGGAATTCTCCTTATTGTCTCAAAACTTTGACTTCGTAGGAGACGTTGGAGAGATTGTTAGTGGTGTTAACCTTTTCGATCTTGGCAGCCTATTTCCATGGGTAAGCTTAAGGAAACAAATAAAAATTTGAGTTACAGGCTCTCTGATGACTTTTCCCCATCTGTCGATTTCGAGTCTCATCTTTTCCTTGAATACTTCAGCTCTGCCGTTACGGATGGAGATGATGTCTCCGTCCTTGAAAAAATCAGCGTTGTCTATAAACACGAAGAATTCTAATTAATCCATAATAAGAATCCTACCTCCGATAGCTCTGACGTTGACGCAGCCAGTCTCGTCACCGCAGAGAGCTTCAGCAACCTTGAGCTCTTTGCCATCAGCCTTGGTGGTTGTGGAGTGCTTGGCGCTGACGACCTAGCAAGAAAGTTGAAAAGAATTCTCAGAAAGGAATCATACTTTCAAGTAAACGTTGTAGCCGTGTTCACCTGGCTTGATCTTTTCAACCTTAATGACTACACACAGACAGAGCTGTTAGGTCAAGAAATCGGGCAGATATCTTACAATGTGGCTTCTTGAGGGTAATTTTGGCTTCCATGATTCGAAATTAGCAACTTCTGACTTAGCAAAGATTTATTAAATTATTTCATATGATCCAATTCAATTCCTTAAGTGACTTTTGCATCTGATCATATCGGATACTCATTTTCCGGAAATTTTGTTAGATTACTGTTCAGCCAGGCTTATGCCAATGGAATTTGAACACGAAAAGGATTTTTTAAAAGACCAATATGCATTTTTTGTTATAAAGAGTATTGTATTCTTCAGCTTTGTGTAGCTTGAGATGTTAGTAAGATATTAGTGGATTATTGATATTCAGCTGACGACACATGTCGAAAATCGCTTTATTGACCTGCTCGTTTTTCCTGCTCACTACGTGTTCATGCTCGGAAAGCATCGATCCAAGTTCTTCTCTATTCTTCTGCACTGCAGTCTCTAAATAGTTTATCTATTTTTATATTAGCATCATGAGAGAACTCGGATAGAGTATAGGTGTACCTTTTTAAACAGAATCTTTGTTTCATTGTTACAGCTGGTTATCGCTTTCTCAAAATCAAGAATAATTTGATTAGAGCTATCTTTATGCATTTTGGCCAATTCTTGGAAATTTTCCTATTAAATGTTAATCTGTGCTGGATAATTTGTAATTTTTACTTGAAGGTCTTCTTGAATTTGATTGAGTGCACCGTCAACTTCTCTAAACTTTTGTTTTGACCAAATATCACTAGAGTCGAGTCTCTCGTTTAGCTTCAGGGTTAAGCTTTCAATTCTTTCACGGAGTTCAGTTTGATTTTTAAGGATATTCTGGGTGTCTACGCGAATAGTCTCTCTGATATTGTTCGTTTGGGCTTTATTTTCTTGGATGCGATTGAGTAAGTCGTGACTTTGAAGTTTAATTGCTTCTTCGACTTCAATGAGTTTCTTATTAGTGTCATTCACACTGCTCGTGTTTAAGTTTGTTTTTGTTCGGAGTTCCGTGAGAGTGGCGTGAATCTTTTCGTTATCTTTACCGAGGATTTCAAGTTGGTTTGAGTTATTATTGACCAAAATTTTGAGCTTTTCAAAAAGCAATCTATAAGTTAGTTCGATTCAATTGCTGTGATTAAATAAAAAAAAAAGTACTTGCTGTCTTGTTTCGATTGATCAAACAGAGATTGGAGAAATAGTCTATGCTGCTCAACATTTTGTTCAATAATTCTGACTCTTTCTTTGAGGTCTCTTCAGAAAGAGGAAATGTTGAATTAAGGGCACCGAATTATTATGTCATTACTGTTCGAAGGTCGATTTGGCAAGTTTGTCCTCTTGACGCTCCCCGTGAACAATTTGCATCTTGTGAGCGATTTCATCAACTCTTCTGATCACTTCATCGTTAGATTCCTGGACCTCTTTATAGATATCAGATTTAATCGTATCCAACTCCTCCATCATCTTTGTAAACGGTTAGCCTGATAGTAATCTAAAAGAGTCGGTTACCACGTCAGCAAGTGTATTGAACGCTTTCCTCAAAGCTTTGATTTGAGTATTGAGGATAGTATAGTTCTAAATAATTGAGAAAATCTAGATTCAAGTAATGCTGAAACTGTTGTCTCACTTTAGAACTTGTTTTCTCGAGATATTCTTGGTGGTGCAGATCAGCTTGGACATTGTGCTTGAGCTCCTTTAAAAACTGGATCAGAAAAGTTTTTCAAACATAGCATACGTTAACAGCCTCACTCAAACGAGCGACTCTCTCTTGCATGGCAATCGGGGGCTACGAATCATCAAGGATTAGACCGATCACGTAGAAAATGAGTACTCCTGTCTTCTGATGCGACGAGAACGTTGGAGATATGTAATGCCTTTTTGAATCCATTTTTCTTAAAGAAGTAAAGTGGCTAATTAATTATTGTAATCAGTTGTTTGTATTGAAATAATGTGATCGTTAGGTTTAATTCTAAATCTTTTGAAACAATCCAAAAGTTTTTCCCTCTCACATCAGAATAATAACAAATGACTGTTTTAATCAAGTTTAAGTGTTGATTCAGGATATTGTGACACAACTCTAAAAAAAGTTTCTGTTCTGTGATATATCGAATACTACAAGAGTCCAGAAATTGTGGAACATGAAACTTGTGAGCTCGAAAAAATAATATTTTTTTAAAATGAAGATTTTCATGTCATAGCACCTAATTTTCAAGAGCGCAAACAAGCTCTGAGGGTAATTATGAATATTTAAGTTGTGATGAGCTCAGATTGATGATTTACTGATCGATAATAGGTATAACTTTTTTACACTTTGTGAAGAAATATATTCATGTAAGTATTATTAAGAACACGCTGATTTTAAAAGAAAAAATAAAATTACATAAAATAGTTTGATATTATGCTGCTTCTCATCGTTAGTTAGCGAGTTAGTTACGGCTTTTTCGCTTTTGGCGTTGCTGGTTGGTCTCCAAACGTTGATGGAATTGAAGAGATATAAGAAGGAGACTTGGTATGTGAAGGCCTAGACTCAAATACGTAAGAGCTCTTCTCTCTTGGAGTTAAATCTCGTGAGCGTCCTTCTGGCGTCGCCGTAGTTTGCCTTTGATGTTTCGAGACAAGCTTTAGTTTTATTTTATATTGCTTTATAGCGTCGAAAGGACTTCTAAGGTTGCTAGCCAAAATAGGACCCAGAACAGGAGCTAGATTTTCTTCAACAAGAACTTTCAAAACCGCCATTCTCTTTGTGAATCTATCCCATTCTAAGAAAAAGAACAAGTTTAGTGAAGCAAAGCACAATTTCGAGAGATAATTACCTTTCAATACTCTTTGCTTTCTCTTGGTATCAAGGTAGGCGCGTCGCTCAAGATCTTCTTGTTTCAAGATATCAATAGCTTTTCGCCATTGCTGCACTCTGAGCTTGGCAAATCTTTGAGAAATTTTGATAAGCTTCACTAGTGACACCGTAATGCTTCGAGCCTGAGCAGTATGCTTGATATGTGTAAAGCCGAGGACTAATCTCTTGAAAAGAAGTTTCTTGATAATCTTTTGAGCGACATAGTTAATAGTATCGAGTGTCACTGGTTTATACCGGGCTTCCTGACCGCTGATGAGACTAGAGAATTAAGTAAGTAAACTGATTTAATAATAACACGCTATTTACTTGAATCCAGTTGATAAACAAGCTTTTCGCTTATTGGATAGAATATTTTCCATTCTCATAAACACAGGCAAATTCTTCATTATCGAGTTGACCATTCTTTTAATTCTTAACTTCTTGTAGCGTGTACTGCTGTCAGCGTCTTTTTCTGATAACAACCTGAACGCTTCTGCTAGTAGCTTTCTTGAGGTTTTTCGAGTGACCTTTTCAATGTATTTGAGACCGATACTGATCTGCATTTGATTCTCTTTGATCTGGCTCACGATGTTCCTGTACCTCTTAAACTCAACAGCAAGTATCAAATAGTGCAACTTATAAAGCCCATTGGTGTAACCGTAGTTCTTGTTGCTATTTTTTATGAAAGTTTCTTCACCATCCATTCGTATCATGTCAAAAGCATATTCTTTGAGGTTCATCTCATGATTGTCTTTAAACAACATGAGTTTCAAGAGAATGTGAGTCGCGGCAAGTATTTTATTTTTCTTGTGAACAGCGTTGAGTTCGAGAGCTCGAAGAGCGTTTGAAAGTCTTGCTGAAGCATACCGCTTCAGGCATTGCTCCAACATGGCTATCTTAGCTGCATAATCATTATTTTTCACTCGACTTGAATTGGCAGTGATATAACCAAATGCCCACTTCATTCTTTTCCTTTGCAGGCCTTTTAGTTTCTCAGTGAGCACCTCCAGAGCTTTGACTTTTCCAAGTATACTAGACATGTTTGAACCTTTCAATATTGCTTCAAAAACACGATGAACAGCTCTCTTGCGTGAGTTATCAATTGCTGTGACCATTCGTTTAATAATAGCGTGTTTAAACTTCACTTGACGCAGATGCAAGAAAGCGAAGGAGAGTTGCCTGTTCATATGTAATCTCAGCAAATAATTCAAAGTCTGGGCGAAGTACAGGAGGTTTGATGTCTTTTGTTGCATTTTGGACTCTGCTTTTAGACTTTTGTAAAGAGAGTAATGTCTTTGGATTGCTTGGAAACCAGCCTTCTTTCTTTGTAACAACAAAGCAGCAAGAGCTTCGAACCCTTTCTTTCTTAATGCTTCAACGTAATGTCCAACCAAGTTTTGCACATTATTTTCAGCTTTTACAGAACGCTGAATTCTGTATATGAACAGCTTAAAGAGATATCTTCGAATAATTTTGCTGGCATTCTGAAGTTGGTGTAATATCTTTTGCGAGCGAATTTTGTGGACGTCTGTCAGATATTTCCAAAAGGTTAAATAGCGGTTCTTTATAAGCTGCTCATCTTCTATCTTCCATGAAAGAATTTTCTTGAGCAGCTCTGCTCTATCCTGCTTATTGAACTGAAAATCGATGCTATCAAGGTTTGGATGGCTTTTAACTATGATAGTCGTCGTTTTGTGTGGCAAGCTATCTTGAGAAGGCGATGTGATCATGCTTGGGTGATAGGTATGACGATTTTGTTTCTTTTTGTATGACTCTAATTTTATCCATGCTTGGCGCTTTATGTTACGTATAAAATCGTTCAGTTTGTTCGCCATTAACATTGCTAAGGCCTTTTCGTGCTTTTGTATCAATTGAGAATTTTTTAGAGAGAACTTTTCTTCAGGGCTTTCCTGATGTCCTGAATGATCAAGAATGCGAGACATATAAACTTGAGAAGTTGAGAGGCTAAGCTTCGCATAAGAGTCACGTCTTATCTGAGTAAAGGCATGCTCAAGCACTTTGTAGAGTTTTCGCTTCAGCATCAAAAATAAGCTTTCCAATACGAAGTAATCATCGTCGCTGAGACCTCCCTTACGAGAGTTGGAAATGCTTTTGATAGCATCAAATGCGAAGCCTTTATTTTTTCGGAGTTTTCGACCAATGATTTTATCGAGGATCCAATAAAACTTTACATTCAATCCAAATCCTTGCTTAATATCAGGACTAATATCAAGATTTGTTAATGTGTGTGGTTCCCACATCATGCTCGGTTCACCAAAAGGAGAACCTAATAATCCCTCGTCTGGAATGACTTGTATGGTGCTTGCAGCTCTTTTCATCGATGCCTTAGTCTGGGATCTCTTAAGCAAACTTGAGAAGGCTTGGGCCTTAGCTATTCCCACACGTTTTTCAAAAATTTTTGCCAAGACGTAGCAGAATCTGAGACAGTCCGCATATTTTTTGCCATAAAGTTTGTGAATGTAATCCAGAGCCTCTTTGTCGAAGCTACCAGATCCACGGCTCAGTTTACGTGGTAAACGACTTCCCAAATTGTTCAGCTTATCATCTGTAGTAGGAATAGCGTCGTCCGGGACATAATCTACAATAGTTGCGTTAGGATGGTCTTGTTTTGGAACATTAACTCTTGGAGGTCTGCCTTTTGAATCGGATTCTGTGCTGTATCGATTTCTATGAACATCTGAATCTCGCTGGGATGAAGCATCGGACTGGCGTTTCATACCTTCAGTGGCTGGATTTGGGAAGAAGGATGAACGCTGTGAACCCAAAGATTTCATGATATTGTGAGATCGCCGACTGTCATTTGAAGCTAGTGAATTTCTAACATCAGGACTTACCGTAACGAATGAGGGCGTATTCAGGTCTCCTTCAACCGAATTAAGAGAACCCGTGCCTTTTTTTTCATAGTGAGGCATCTCAACGTCATCCAAATACTCTTCTTTAAATTCTTCAACAGAGCTGTCTTGGGAATTGGCTCGGTCACCATTATCATGTTGTTGTCTTCGGGAAGCAGCTAATAAAGGATAGTTAGATAGATGATGACTGGAGCTAGCCTGATGCACTTCATCATCCTCTTCATAACTTCTAAATCTACGCCCATTGTCGTCTGGATGATAATACGAGGACTCAAGCATAGCATCATGCAAGGATGGATACTTTTTTCGATCATTATCAGAATTTTCGAAACCCTCATCAGTTTGCTGTTTTCCAGGGCTACGGGGCCATTCTCCTCCCATTCGTATACCAGACTGCTGTCTATTTGCTCCTTCTTCTGCAGGTTGTATATTCTTTCTCCCCTGCGGCTTCCTTTTTCCATCAAAAGTTGGGAACCTAGGTTGGTAATCCTCTTCGCTTGAACTCTCTTGTTCTTGATCTTGTTCTTGTTCCTGGTAGCCATCCGCTGACACCAAGATTGTGCGCTTCGGTCCCCTCAACAAACCACGATCAAATCCAATATCTGCAGCTTTAGAAGTATTTCCTTGTGTGCCGCTCTGTCTCGGATATCCTCTTATATCAGAGCTATTGCCAGAAAGTTTTTCAGAGGAGTTTTCCTCCTCCCTTTCACTGTCTGCTCGATCTTTTGTGACTTTTTCAGGGCGAGAATGTGCGTGCTTCTTTGAAGATAGCCCAGGCTCATGTCGCTCTGGAAGATTCTGAGCAAATTGCTGTTTATTTAAACCTTTCGAAACTTGCTTTAAGGGGTCTATGGTGTACTCCATTTTGTTCTCCTCAAGATTTTTCCTACTGACTGGGGTCTCTAAATTATCGGAGTGTCCGGAGTTTAATTCTTGTTGATGGTATTTCCTAGTTTCATTATTGTTACTTTTAGGATTATTTGCCACATGAGAGTCACTATGTCTTGCGGTCTCCAGAGCTAGAGACAAAAGTCTTTCTAAATTCATATGAGTTGGTGAATGAGATAGTGAGTCTCTGGGAACCATGATTTGAGAAGTAAACTCATCTTGGGAAGTAAATCTGGCGCTGTCAGGAGAAAATTCAAGGTTAGATTCTTCTTCTTTTGAAATTCTTCGAGGAAAAACATGCGCTTTTGGTTGTGGTGACGATTTCAGGTCACTGCGTTTATGGCTTCCAACTTCAGCATGAGTGCTGCTCAATTCCCCCTGATCTTGAAATAGTGCTCGCTGGGAATTGAACAATTTATCTTGATTATTTGGCATTTGTTTCGATTTTGAAAGCTTACGTCTGTTTCTCTTCTCCTTATCTGCAAGCCCTGTGCCTCTAAAATAGTTGTCATCACCAGCAGAGCTTTCAGCTTGAGTATCTGACCGAGGGTCCTCCATAAAGGTCATTTTTCCCGAAAGAGGTTTCTTGAGAGGGGCTTTTTTCTTCTTATTCGAGCCTTGAGGGCTTTTTTGTCGTAACCCCTCGATGGTGAGGGAATTATTTTTGGAATTTTGAGGGATTTGTGACTCTGCACCCTCAGAAGGCATTTTCTGTTTAACTCCTAGCTTTTCTTCCATCTTGTGTGCTGCTCTATGAGAGTCTTTCGGTTCCTCACCAGCGGAGTGACTCAATGCCTCAGAGACACCTCCTTCCGTTTCAGACTTTCTCCCCTTAGGTGATCCAGTGCCCATTATCGCTGTAGATTTTTCGGCAAGCGAGTCCTTTCCAAAATAAATATCCAAACTGGCACGTTGAACGAAAGGAGATGGCTTGGTATAATGGACTGATGAAGCTTCTTGCTGGAGGATATCTTTTTCTGATGTTGCATTGAGATTAACTTTTGAGAGTGCATTAGGTTTGTTTCCTTTCCGTTGAGAGTCTTTCTCATTAGTAGAAGAATCAGGGGTTTTATCTTGATTATGTGCTACATCTTTGGTTTTTTCTTTTGCTCCAGGTTTTCTGTTTGGTTTCGACGTTTCACTACACATTTTATCTCCCGCTCTCTCGCGAGAATCTTGTTCAGGCACGAATGAATGTTTGCTTGGGGAACGAGCTTCTTGAGAGCTGCCTTCACCAAATTGATTGCTCCTCGAACAACTACGCAATTCTGAGACTTTGTTGGCAGAGATATTTTCGTCTCTCGTTCTGGTGTGCTGAGAGTCAGTTAGCCTCTCTGCAGCCAAGGCAAATTGCTCCGCAGCCTTGCTATCAGAAGATTCAAAGTAACCTCTCTCATGACTTGGTTGCTGACCATCGACGCTAGAGTTGCCCTGATTCTCTTGAGAACGCTCATCTTTGCCAGCATACTGAGAAAATCCGTCAAGCTGATCGGAAATATTTCCTAAGTTTTTGTCAGAAGAATTTCGGTAGTTCTGGCTTCTGCTCGCTTGTGAAGGTTTTTCCAACCTCTGATTTTTCAAAGGAAGGCTCTGCACAGTGCCTTGATAGTGCTGACTTTTATTTTCAGTTTTCATGGTACCTGAAGACATTTTTCTCGATTTCGGATTGTCTGGTTGCAGATTATCTTGCATATGACCAACAGCTGCAATTTCTTCTTCCTCCTCCTCTATAATTTGCTTTTGTGGATTAGCAATTTTGTGATTGTCATTAATCCGATCTCCAGAATCCTTAGAGTATGGAACTCTTTCTTGAGAGAATTCATTGTTTTGTTCTCGTCCTTCTGTATATTTGGAAGACTGGGCAGGATTCGTGGATCCCTTGATCATTTCGTTTTTCCGCTGCCCTTCGCGAGTCTTGAGTTCTCCCGTGGGATTTGTTGTTCCACTGCCATCTGCTCCCGTTTTGTCACTTTCATCACCATGGAGATCTTCACTCTCCATCAATTCTTGTTTCTCAGGACTGCTCTGTAATGAAGCCTTCATTCGCTTCACACTTGATGGAGTTTGAAGTTTTAACAGCTCTTTTGCGCTTGCAGTGTTAAAGAGTCTGGAAATTATATACTTTTCATCTCGGAAGGAGGATTGTTCTGATTCTTCATCTTGGTGCAGAATTGCAGAGATAGGGTAATTTCCATCGTCAAATTGGTGAATATCACCTGATGCGAATAGAGATGGTCCTCTAAATAAACTAACTTGCCGCTTGTCGTCCAATAATTCCGATGATAAATGAGTAGCATTAGATTGTCTTTTAATAAAATCTTCATTAAGACTTCCTTGTTTAGCTAAATTAACCGGCTGCGTTTCTTGATCAGAGGTTGAGCTTTTCTCTGCATCTAGTTCTTTATTTCGACTCTTTGTATCTGCGTTTCTAGTCACAGTCTCTTTACCAGACTCTTGAGGCTTTTCAAGCGATTTAGGTGGTTTCTGAGAATTCCTTTGATCCTCTGGCATAGTATGAGGGTTCAAAAAATCTTTGTACGACTCTCTTGCAGGAGGTCCATACAAACTGGTTCTTTTCATGCCATGCTCATCCTGAAACAGTGGATCTGCTTCCAGCGTTCCGGGTTCTTCACCTCTTGATTGCCTGAGATGAGCTTGGCCACTTATTAACTTTTGTCCTTGAGGGTTATCTCTTCCAACACCTTTGATTTCTCCTCCCTTATCAGTTTGGTGGCTGCTTTGAGGATATGGCTGATGAGAATCTTCTGATTGAATATGATGGGAATGTGTTACTTCTGTATTCATTGGCGGTTTATTTAGAATCTTCTTATTAAGGGGGTTACTATCAGCTAATCCAGAATTCTTTAATCGGGCACGCGAATTCTCTTCAGTTTCCACTTCTTTGTCATCATGATCATCTGAATGTTCAGTTTTGTTCTTGCGAAGATCACGTGTTTCAGCGGGCTCATTCGATTTTAAGGCTTTCAATCCTTTACCTTCATACGCTTGCAATGGCTTCTGTTCATGATTCGGTTCAGCTCTTGTCAATAGATGCTCTTTGGGAGAGCCAGAAACAATATCAAATCTATCTTGACTTCTATTCATCTCTTCACTGGGCACTTTTTCTTCATGAGCAGCTCTTCGGTTCTGATTCTCCCTCTCAAATCGAGTGGCAGATGATGTATCACGTGAATCCTGCTGTTTCACAAATCCACCAGAGCTAGTTTTATTCTTTGGGTTTCCATGAGAATCACTTATCTCATTTGATTTTCTGTGCACCATAGGATGAACCTTCTTTTGAGTGCTCTCATCGGATTCTAGCGAAGAATCATCGCTTGAAGAGGTCATTTCTTTTTGAGCATCAGAAGCTTTTGTTGATTTAATATTTCTCCGTTCTTTCGGATAGGAAGCTTTGGTTTGCTGAGTATTGGAGTTTGTGTTAAGATTATTGCCTTTGCCTTCAATTTTTCCTTCATCAAGTAAATATTTCTCGTTTGCTGAATCCTTGTTGGTGGCGATTCTTTCTAATTCCGTTGCTTCCTTATTGCCTAACTTGAGAGTAGGATTTCGTTTTTCTTCAGATTGCGTGACCTTCTGGACTTGAGACTGAGGTTTTTGTGATTTTCCAATTGAAACAGAATCACCTGATTTCTCACCTCTTACTGGGTTAACCTCAGAAGACACTTTAGTTTGATCTTGCTGAGAGATGTTCGAACCGTCAGATTTGATTTTTTCTTGCCTAGGGTTTTTGGAAGTGCCAATAGTTGACTCAATTTTTAGGCCTACTTGTCCTTGAAGAGTTGGTTTGTGAGGTGATGCTCCTGATTTGTCAGCTACAGTCAATGTCGTTTCTATCCCAAATGTTATGGTTTTCTTAGGAGACAAACTTTTTTCTTCTCCATGTGCTGCTTCCAGTCTGCCATCTGCAACAGACTTTGAAGGGTTCGAGGATAATTTTTCAGAAGGAGATGGCTTTGCTATGCCGCTTGATGATTTTGGGGTTGCTTTCAGATGATCAGAAGCGTTATTTCCCTGAATTTGAGTATTCGATGGTAAATTTGCTGGATTTTTTGTAGCCAGAGTTTCAGAGACTTGACCTTTAGTCGTAGTATGAGGTTTTTGATCAGCTTTGTCTTCCTCAATTATTTTCTTCCTTTCCTGCTCCTTAGCTTGAACAATGTTATGAGAGACTTGGCTCTGAGAGGAACCCTTTCCACTAGGGGATTTTTGATTCAAGCTATTGACTTTTTCTTTGACCATCTCAGGCTCTGAAGATAATTGATGCTTATTGTCAGCATTAGTTTTTCTTTGGCCTTTCGGAAGCTGTCCTTTATTTAATGCAGAGTTACTAGTAGGGGTTACGTCCCCAGTAGGTTGGGATCTTTGTGTTTCTTTCACCAAGGTCAATTGGGGTTGCTGGTTATTTGCAGTAATAGCGGTTTCTCTGTAAGGTATTTGCTCTGATCCCATTCCAATTTGATTCTCCCCTTTATTTTGAGCATTCTTTTTATTTCCATGTTGTTCATTGCTGCTGGGAGTATTGAGGCGATTCTTGACTCGCTCTTGAGGATCATAACCAGAAAGCTGTTGTTCTTTTGAAGTCTCTTTTGGTTCTGGATTCACTATTTGTGCTCCTTGATCTGCAGCCAATTTATCTCGGGTGTATTGCTTTTGATCACAGAAGTCTTCACCTTTCTTCACAGCTTCTCTTTTGCTACCGGATTTGTTCAAGATGTGATCTTTCTTTTCCAAGTCAATGGCTCCAGGTTTTGACTTCAGAGACTCACTTGGAACTTGCTTTTTTTGTGGAGATGGATTTTTTCCGTCAACTTTTCCGATTCCACTCGACTTAGATGCGATTTGAGGATTTTGATGAGCACGATTTTCAGCAGTTGTGATGCTCGGATTTTGGGAGTTATTTCCTTTGAGATTTTGTTTCTGAGGAGATGAAATTGGCGATTTGTTGTTTGATGACTGCTGCTTTGAAGGCTCAATAATTTTTTCTTTATTCTTAGGAATAATCTGCTTTACACCTGAGCTTTCCGCTTGATCCTTTGGTTGATTGCTATTCTTTGAAGGGGAATGGGTCTGAGAGGAGGCGATGTTTGCGGCTTCAGGTAATTTGGAAACTCCTTTTGAATTCGAACCCTTGGGGCTGAGAGCGATTGTATATGGCTCTTTAACTCTTTCTTCTTCGAGAATTTCGCCGCTCTTTGAATCATTTTTAGAAAGAATGAATGTTGGAGTGTCATTTCCGCTTTGATTAGAGGACTCTTTTCTTTTGATTAGAGCTTGTTTATGAGGAGAAGCAGCGTTCTTGGGCCTTTTTTCAGAGATGAGGTCTCCTTTACTCTCAAAAGGCTTATTGGATTTCTTCATTTTCGATTCTTCGGTGTCTGGTTCATTTCGTACAGCTTGATTGGACTTTGCAGCCGGTCCTTTCTTCTCAAATTCTTTAGTGAGAGGGCTTTCTCCTTTACTGAGAACGCCTTCATTTATAGTTGCAAGAGCTATTGGATTCTCCGGACCTTGCGAGTTTATAATTATCTGTTTTGAAGGGACGCCTAATCTCTCACTTGGTTCTCTTTGCTTTGTATTTAACTCGTTATCTTCCTCACTTCTACTAGTTGTTTTTACATCCGGATGAATTCTTTTCGTTCGATCATCTCTTTTCAGATCTGAACCTTGGTGAGGCTGATTTTCTGTCAATTTTGATTGATCTTTCTTGCGCGGGTCTCTATCTGATTGAGTGTTCGATATGTTTTTATCGATTAAAGCCTGTTGCGGAGCATGCTCTCCCGAATCCTCCTGCTTTTTCGCACCTTTTTCAAACGTATCAATTGATAGGGTAGGCTCATTTCTGGAAATTTTATTGTGTGGGCCTGGCTGGTTTGATTGAGATTTATCTCCAGATCGCTGTGAGTGTTTGAAAATCGAAGCAAGCTCTTCTTTCTGGGTTGGTTTCTGTTTATTCTGAGAAAGAGCTGATTCTTGCGTTGTTTCTTGTGTAGCATGGAATGAATCTGTTGTTCTTACTAAGCCTCCATCAAAATGATCTCTTTCAGCTAAAGTCTCGACCAGAGGTTCTTTGTGCTCTGCATCTGATTCTACATGATGTTCTGCATTATCTTCCGATTTTTTGAGTTTGCCCCTAGTTTCAGACTTTGCTGTGCTATGTTTACTTTCGTTGGTGATAGGTCCAGCATTGCCATTGGGTTGGGTTATTGATTCGGAAGGTTCAGAGACTCGATGAGGGGATCTGTTGGACCTATCAGCAGTATCTTTCCCACTTGGTGGAGCTTTGAGCTCCTTTTGAGGAGAATCCTTCGATTTCAACACTTGATCACCCTTTAAAGGTAATGCTTCTTTAATTGAGCCTTGATCTCTCGTCTTTGAGTTTTCTTCTCCCTGTTCGAAACTCTTGACCTCTGCAGAAATGGTCTGTGATTGACTTTTCTCCTGTAATTCTGAAAACCTATCAGACTCAGCACCATCAGCTTCAGAAGAATTATCTTCGATTGAAGGCTGAATTGTAATCTTCTGCTTTGAGAATTTGACACCTCCTTTTCTGAGCTCTATAGGAGTAAAGTTAGCCTGTTTGGCTGCCTCTTTTGATAATGGGAAATTCGAAATTGCTCCTTTGTCTTCATGTAAGATACTTGGATTTGCGTTCGAAGAAACTAAGAATTCCTGATCTTCTTGAAGCTTGACTTCTTCGTCAGCATTGACTGGTTCTTGCTCATCTAATTTTGACTTCTGTGAGACTATTCTTCCAATTTCCTGGCTTTTTTCTTCTAATTGTTGGAATGGATCTGGAGCCGATTCGCTTATTGGCCTTTTCTGATGAGAAAACTCCGCCTCCTCCTCTGAGCCGTGACTTTTGGGCGACTGTTTGTAATAAGGCTGTTTGCCTTTCCTGCCATTAAGATTCGATGAAGAGTTGTGACTTGTTCCTTTTAATACAGGGTCCAGAACTTTATTTTCATGATGATCTCCACCTGAATGCACCTTCCCCTCAAAATGATGAGGATCCAGTACACTCACGCTCTCATCTCCTGAATGGTGAATAGAGGAGAGCTCTAGCCCATCAGGATCTTCTCCGATATTTTTGGGTGGGGATATGTCTTGAGAAACATCTTTATCAAAGTCAGAGACGTCCTCAATATGGGGGACAGATTTTCGAGGGTTTGATGCGATTATCTCCTTTTCGTTTCTAGGATTAGAGTTGATTTTTTCCTTTTTATCTTTTGTATTAGCTGGCGCGTGTTTGTCTTTTTGTGTGTTGGGGTGAATGGACTTGGTTAGTAAATCGTCAGCTGTTTTGTGTTGGAGTTCTCGTATTTCTTCGAATGGTCGACTTTTCACATGTGATCCGACTTCCTGAAGAGGAGTTACGAGCTTGCTTGCAAGTTTTTCTTCAGGAATGATTTCGGGTGCTTGCTCATTTTGATTTTCGATAGCAGCTGGTAACTTTTTCCCTTCTCCATACCTCTTGTCAATTGGGCGAGTAGGATTTTTCGATGAGTCGAAGGGCAGTCGTTTCGCTTTGTCAGCTTTGTCAGGGAATGATTCCAGGGAATCAGAACTGTTAGAGTCACTGGAATGTCCAGATTGACTGGCTCTGGCGATTTGTCCTTCAATTGCTCCTTTGTGAACCTTTTTCAGCGGGTTGTTGCTCGTCGAGTCTCGAGCATCTGTGACAGGTTCATTCCTATCTTTTTTTCCATACTGTTTGTTTTTTTCTCTTGGTTCATGTTCTTTTGTTTTGGAATGCCTAATAATGATATCAGCAGCTCTGTCTGGTCCTGATATCAAAGTTCTTTCGTCTGTAAAGGGTTCTTCATCATGGCCTTTCTGCACACCTTGACTTGGAGAGATTGGAACGCTTCTTTTCTGGGGATACTTTGATTCCTTATCGATAACACGAACCTGATTATCTTTGCTGCCAGCCTGCTCTTTTTCAGTTTTCTGTCCTCTGCTTGGGTCTATTGGGGAGCTGTCATCGTTTTCATCCTCCGCTTCGACTGACCTTGGATCTCCATTTGTCCTAGTTTGTTCCTTTGCTGAAGGAAGCCTTCCTGAATCTCGAAGTCCCTTTTTACCAGGCTTATTTTCTTGAATATTTCTTTGATTAGTGGTAGTCTCAATACGTTGAGCATCCAAATGGAAACTATCTTCCAGAGGCGCTGTTACTTGGTGAAGATGCGATTCTGCATCTTGAAATTCATTCTCATGACCTGATTGAGTCTCTGAATAATCGAATTGACCTTGCTTATTTAAATCCTTCTGCTTAGCTGGAGTATCAGCTGAATCAGTCATTTCATCAGTTCTATTTGATGATGGAATTGGCGATAGTCTTGTTTTCTCCTTATAATTTCTGTTTTTGTCGGATATATGACGTGCTTCTGGTTTTCGCTCTCTCGAATGGTTTGGCTCTACCTTTGTATCCAGAGAATCATTATCTTTATTGATATTTTTTTGCTGTTTAGTGGGTGAGTGTAAGAATTGCAAAGAAGTTTCAGATACAAAATCGTCCGAGTCCTTTCGATCAGAAATGTCTGACAAATGACCTCCGATCTCCGTCTTTTTTTTTATCTGCGAGAGAATCTCGGGATAACCACCCTTTCCTGGATGCTTTTGCTTTTCAAGGGAACTGGATTCAGCTTTGTTAGGCAGAGTTGTAGGTTGAGAATGCTCATGGTTAGCTGAAGGCAAATCCCGCTTTCCCAGTGTTCTATCAATTTTTTTGCTATCTCTTCCTTTGTTTGAGTTAGTATGCAACTGTGGTTCTTTCTCTTCACCATGAGGTTGAGGAATTTGCATCGATTCCTCTCTTCTCTGGACACTGTCAGAATAATTTTCGATTATTGGTTTTTCACGATTCGTCTTTGAGAGTTGTTTAATTTCAGCTTGAACATGTTGTTTCTCAGCTGGGTTTGTAGAAGAGATGTTTTGTTGCTTATAAACTGGAGTAACTTCGCCCTTAGTTCTATCATTTTTTAGTTTTCTGCTTTGCTGTGTAGGATTCGTATTCTTTGGACTTTCTCTGCTTCTTTCATTATCACTGCTGGTGGAACTTGACGATTCATCTCCTCCTTGATTGTTAGTTTTTCTCAAACCAGGATTGCTGAGCTCTATATCATCGCCATCAGAACTCTTAGTTTGTGTGGCTTGTTTGAGCTCTCCATCGTGACGACGTGGGAGGTCCATAGCATGAGATTTCTCGTGAGGCTTAGCGTGGGATCCAGAATAATTATCATCTTTCTCTGTTTCTTGAGAAACATGACTCTGAGGACCATCACGCTTTTGGGAAGGTTTGCTAGTCTTCTGTTGTGGACCTTGTATCCTTCCGTCCTTAGATCTGACATGCATTCCTTCAGGCTTTCTATTGTTTTCAGTGTTCTGGGACTCATTTTTTAGAGACTGATACAAACTTTGAACAGACGATTTTGATGTGGTAGATCCTACAACATCAAATTTATTGTGATGAGAATTGCTGACGAATGAACTCGGATCTTTTTGAAAACCTGGATTTTCATCAAAAATCTGGTTGTCGTTTTCTGTGGAATAATTTTTAGGAAAGTTTTTCTCGCTTTGAGGATTCTGAGTTCTTGTGAAAGTAGTATTATCTGAATAATTAGTTTTTTGGGACTGAGAACTCTGAGGAGCATCAACTTTTTTATTTCTTGCTCTAAAAGACTCTGAATTTATCTGATTTGAGTCAGAAGGTAGCGCAGAAGGTTCTCCAGATTGTTCTGTAAATTGATGTTGTTTGCTTACATGAGTAGGTGAATCAATGACGATCTCCAACTTTCCTTTTTTCTGATTATCAACAATATTTTTAATTTTCTGCAGTTGATTAGGTCTTTCTCTAGTACCACCCTTATTGGTGGTGCTTCCGATTTTGTTAGTTGAAGTTTGTGGAGTTTTTCGCTCGGCTTTTCCACCGGTTTTTTCTCCTGAGTTATTTAAACTCTCTTCACTTTGTTCCTTCGAAGAGTTTTCACTAATGTCCGAATGAGCATTGAAGTTGCTCATAATTTCCGAAGTCCAATGACGCTGTTGGGAATTCGGGCTGAAAGTAGAGTATTGAAGATTATTCTCACCTTGATTCATAGAATTATATTCCATGTTTGCATTGCTCACAGCAGATAATGGTGTGCCTTTGGTTATTTGAGACAAAATATCACTGGATTTGAATCGTCCTGGTTCAGTATAATTTATCTTTTTTGCACTTTCATTGTTTGGCGAGAGAAAATATTTGGGTTTATGCGAAGTTTCAAAGTAGTCTCCCTGCATTCTCTCATCCGGACTTCCTAAGTGCTTCGATTGAAAACCGGTTGTAGTGCTGTTTATTGGACTGTATCTATAGTGTTGCTGGACTGGAGATGAGATCAAATCTCGAACCGAAAGCCTTCCAAAGCCATAAGGTTCGACCTCTCGAGAATTTGGACGGGATCTGTCCAATGCCTCAGTGTTTTGGCGATCAGGAGTATTCATTTTGTTCCCATCAGGAGTTTGAGATTTTTGCTTTCTCATCTGCTTCCTCTCGTTGAGAAAAGTGTCGGTTTCCTAGGTCATTGTTACAAAACCGAACAAAATTTTTTAATACCTTCTCAAGATGCTGTACTTTCTCTAAGAATTCTTCGAGACTCCCAGCTTGAGCGTGACCCTGTATTCTTCTAAAGGCGGAGAATAAATGGAGCAATTTCACATCATTAAGGATTTTGCTGGCGTTTATGTAATTTAATTCACGCTCAGTTCTTTGAAACTCTTTTCCTCCCTCGAACTGCTTGACTGGCGATGAGTAACTGGAATCTCCTCGGCCTTTCGTCCAACTGTAGCTAAAACTCTCGCTCGAATTTGATCCATCATGTAAACGAGACGGTGATCTGAGTTGTCTGCTGTATCCCTTCTCTTCTGGAGTGCCAAAATATCCCATGTCTTTTGTGGAATGGTCCACATACATGATTCCACTGCCATCGTTCCTCAACAGATCGAAAGACCTGTAGAGGGACTCATTGCGAACTTTACCAAACCTCGATTGGTACAAACTCTCATCCCTGAATCTGCTCCACTGTTCTGTTTTTTGACGGTCGTTTGAATTAGGTGATTGTATCATCATCCCTCTCTGAACATTGCCTTGCTCTTCTGGTGTTAGTGTTGAATTTTTCATGGTCTGGTGATAATCGGTAAAAATAATTTTCTCTTAAAACAGAATGATCAAAAGCTTCTTAGTAAATTACTGGTAGGTTTTTATATTGAAAATTTCATAAATGTTAGAGCCAAATTATTCGTTGATCACTCTGCTAATAATTTCTTGCTCATAAGGAAAAAACCTTTTTCAACTCACATTGAACGTGATCGCGATTTGATCCATTTTCAATGAAACATACCCAAATAGCCAATCTATGAGATCGTAAAAACCCTATATCCAAATAATCGTTTGTTTTTGAAAGAATTCTATAGAGTTTTATTGGCTACCTTTACAAATAAAAAGAATTAACTTCCGACACCTATGTAAGAGGCGAAATCAGTCATTCTTGTGTGATTGGGTTTTTTATAAGTTATGTAGCTCTCTTTGTGAATATTTATGTTCGTATATAGTGAGTTATTTATTTATAAGATGACCCACGAAAAAGAATATTTGTTAGACTAATCTCCGATTACGCCCAATTAGATGTCCAATTCACAAACTATCCACAACGAGGGAACGTTTGATCACATTGATTTGCATTCTCATGCAATAGCGTGCTTATCATCTCTGAACTGCATGAGTTTATTGAAGACCAACTCGTCAGCAAGCTGAGAATTCGCTCGGTGAAGGAAGTCAAAGAGTTTCATCAGCTTCTTCGGATAGGTGTCGTATTTTCCTTTATATAGTGGTTTACTAAAGCCTATAAAATGCATGAAAATTATTTCAGACACTTTTCGAAGTACCTAAGTGTGCAATAACTGCGATGATCTTCACAAAGCCTTTGAAGTCGATTATTGAATGTTCTGCGATCTGCATCCTTCTGAAAAGCTGATGTTTTTTTTATATATTTGATGAATTGAGATCTCAAAGATTTTCAATACCTCGATTGCTTCCTTCACTCTTAGCAGCAGAGGAACCACGGAGAAATCTTGAATGAATTTTCTATATGCCTTGAGCGACAAGAAGGTTCTGTCTGAGTATTTGAAGTCGTATGTTGAATAGATTATAAAGATCTAAGACGGAAAACAGTTGTGTTATTCAGAATTTATTTGAAATTGGGGCGATAATACATGCTTCAGAAGACTGTCGTTCATCTCAAACAATTGAAGCGCCTCACTCTGTAACGTAAAGCCATTCTCAAAGACTCCGATTTTCGAGAAAGAAGGCTTTTGGGGTTTCTTAGAGAGAACATCAGATATTTGATTGAGAACATAGGTGTCCAAAAACATTCTGAATCTCTCTGTTTTGTCTTCGATCTGTTTGTTAAAGAATGCACTAATTTTGTAAAGAACGTCAACAAACGCTCCAAAGTCGACGAGATTTCTTTTGCAACGTTTAGAATAGATGATTTCCACCTGCTCTTTTGAGATGATTTTGCCAATTATATTGAATTCTTTGAGAATTTTTGTAAGTGTAATTCCACTCATTCTATTGGAGCTTGTTCCATTATCTTCAGAATACTGGTTTAGGAGATAAAACAAGCCATCTAAAAAGAATAAGAGAAAAAGGAAGCTTTAAAGTGTCAGTGTACTTGCATATTTTTTCCCAAGTTTTTTTTCGACGATTTTGTGAGCCTCTTGGTCGAGTTTATCCGCTTTCAAAATCATTTCTTCTGCCTCATCAATAGCTAAAATCGCAATAATAATGATATAAATCCCTCTTCAAATTTAATGGCTATTACTTTCATTGAATTTCATTGCATCAATCTCACGAAGTATTTCCATGTAATGGGTACGGCGACTAAACGTGTCCTCTTTGTCTCTGCCAGGAGAAGTCGTAGCCCTCTCTCTGATTTTGTCTTGTGTCACATTCCCCGACTTGAACGCTGAAGTGTGAGGAGATCGTATTGGAGTAATCAGCTTGGAATCTCGTCTCTCATTTGAAACTGTTTTTTTTGATTCAATAACAAAAAGTGCAAAATCTTTTTACGATCAGGAATTAGCGATTTCATATGAGCATAAGATTGGATAAGTTTAGGTGAGATTCCAGATAATCTTGAGACATTCATCAGAGAGCTAGTGTCCAAAGTTTTATATTCTTTGTTTCCTTTGCCTTTTTCCTCTTCGATGTTAGTAAGTTGACTTGCATCAACTTCATCCTTATTGCTCTTGAAAATTTTGAGCCTTTGAATATCCGGTTCGGTTGAAATATTGTGAGCAGTGGTGTCGATCGGATGCTGAACGCTGATGTGCCCAAACTCCTCTTCTCCAATAAAATTAGTATCGTCAAGCTTTGGCTCTAATATGAATAGTAAAATTTCAAATTTCATAAAGAAAGAGAGAGAGTAACAAAATGATCAGATGTTTGTTTTAAAATTCGAATATGACAGCTAGAACAGGTTGAAATTAGAAATATTACGTTTGCCATCTTGTGCGTGGCGATCTAATGATTGGTCTTCTTGTGCGCTTATATCGTGTTTCTCAATCTCTACTTCATTTTGAAACAAGGTAGGGCTGTTTTATGATTACCTTGAGATTCTTCTTTTGTAGGCTTTTTGGGTTGCCCAGTCGTTGGTTTTTTTACATTCACATCGAGAGATTTCTCATCACCTTCGGTGGTCAAAATAGGTGACAATGAGCTGTTTAGTTGCTGCTATGCCAGATCAGAAACCATTGGAACTGCAAAATCATTATTACGTTCGTAACAGTTGCTGTTGGTCCTGCACCTGTAGTTTCGGATGCAGTTGAGTTTTGGATCTGAGGAGGTAAGATATTTGAAAGCTGCTCTGTGCTTTGGTTGTCCACTTTCTTGGCCTTAGAGTCGACTCTCCCCTTACCAAATTTAGGGAGTGCTGGCCTCTTACCTGAGTCAAAGCTATCTCCGGGATTTTTTTTCCTGAATGAAGAGTTGCTCTGTCGTACTGAAGAGTTTTTGCTGTCCACTTCCGCATTGCTATCATTCAGCTTGGATTGAGCCGGCTGCTTGCTGGATTTTCCGGGGTTCAGTCTAGTGGAAGGTTTGAAACTTGATTTCATGCTCAGTCGAGAGAATATTTATTCAGATGTTAACAATAATTTAATTTTGAGAACACACTCAGCTTCATCCCAGAATCAGAACTTTTGAAATAAATTGCCATAGGAAATAAGATTTTCATATCTGTCGCATTCCTGCGCTGCTGTTTCACTCAAAGAATAGATTGGCCCAGGGAAAACTGGGATCTTGCATTTTGAAAGCGTGAAATATGGGTTAATGATACAAATTATCTCTTTTCGACTCTTTTCTAGAGTGGGGTAATGAGGAACCAGAATGTGTATATGCTTTAGAAGAGCGAGAGAAGTGTGACGCATCAAAATTATTTTTTGAAGTTTCGAATATATTAGTTCAGAATGATATTTTTGAAAGATTCTTGAGAACACTTTTATTCTTAGCATAATTAAAATACTATATTTGCCGATGCATTGAATCGAAAACATTAAACACAGTTCGAGTCAAACCTTCTCCATTCACATCATAAAAATAAAAATAGCTTTAACCTCTTCTTTACAACTTAAACATTTTGTACTCATGAGGTAGAGAAAAGACAGGTTGCTACCTTAATAAACTTGGCGTTGGAAAAATATTTGGAAACTAGCAAACGTACTCCATCACCTTATGAGACTCACTACATGAGTTTTCAGGTGTTAAGCTGTCAAGAGATGCACTAATTATAGCATTGGCGATTTAGATAGAGCAGGATATTTCTTGTTGTCGAATTGGTTTTAGTCAATCATAGCTTGAGCAATAAAACTTAATGGGTCTTTCAGGTCTTTACCAATAATTCGGCAACTTGAAGGTGCTTTAGATAACTTTCAACAAATGGCGAATGATCAGAAACTATGCTTTCCCATTACCATTCTTCATCAACAATGAGAATCCTCTCAAAAGCCGTATGGTTCTAGCTCATAGTGCTTTTTTGCTATCATCTGAAACCTTCCCATGGTTGAAACCTCAAAAACCTGCAAAATAAAACCTTGGATTAACATTTAATCCAGATAATCGTTTTTAAATTGCTAACTTGTCAATGAAAAGTTATCCAATCAGGAATCACGGCATAATTATCCGCGATTTGGTAAGAATTAAGTGAGATTGTGAACGTTCACACATCATATTGGAAATATATATCTTAGAACGATAAATGTACGTATCAACATTAATAGCGTTGAACCTGTATAAATTAACTAATCTTATCATACTCTTTCCCATTGTTGATGTGATATGCTCTGATGATAGGAGCTATCTTTACTCCGGTGGTACACCTATTGCATGCGGCATCGGAAATTTTTTTGGGCAGAAATTGCCATAAAACTGCTCTCTTATAACGCAGTCTTAACTAATTTCTGGTGTTCTGAAATTGTTAGAGCACACTAAGAGGTTCAATATAGAAATAATTAGATCGGATTATTATTCACAGCCTTTATATTCGGCGCCAAGGACATCCCATTAAATACAAACTTTAAGCGTAATCCATGAAAGACTCTGCAATCCCGAGCATGTCAGATAACGCGCTGTACAATCAAACAGACAGAGTAGCCAATTATTTGCTTCATTTTCTTAAAAATCCTGAAAGGAACCCAAATTACGAAAGCTAAGCAGCAAGAGCGACATCAGGACGATCACTATGATAAAGAATAAATGGCTCGAAGGCGAACTAACGCTCGAAATTCCTCTTTTTAAATTGATAATCGAGGAAATCCACAAGAAGATATCAGCTGATGTAGAGTTTTTCGAAAAAAATGTCACTCAAATCGAAAAGCTGAATACTATGAGAACCATCTCTGATCCAGAACTAAAAATGATCAAAATCCTCATCAACTTTAATGCTTATACTCTTCAAAATAGGCTCACAGAGCCCAATTTTCATACTCCTGAAGAAATAATTACTCGTTTCAGGACCATGAGGAATGTCCTCGAAGCTATGAGCACCTGTCTCAATCTCGAACAGTATGACACGAATCCCAGCTTTTCCAACGAGAAGGAATGCTTCATTGCATTTAAAGAAATTTTTACAGAAGAACTTTTCGTGCAGCCTTATTTCCGTAGAGTATGCTCTGAGGTTTATCGTGCCGTGGTTGGAGGGAAAATACAAAAGCCTACTGAAATCCTCTTAAAGCACATATATGAATCTATAAAACTATTTCTCTTTGGAATCAGTCTTCCCACAGATAATGTTGCTGACTACCCGCTGCATAAAGCAATTTACAAATCAGATATAGCACAGATTACAAAGCTTTGTGAAGGCACTCAGACCAACTGTTTTTACTGCAATGTAGAGCAAGCAGACCCTATCGGGCTTTCTGCTCTAACACTTGCAATTAGACTTGGGAAGCCTGAGATAGTCAAAATCCTCGTCGAAAACGGAGCCGATCCCAGACATAAAGTCATTCCGAAATGTAAATTTCCAATGGAAGAAGCGATGAGTTTAAAGAATAAGGAAATTATCAAAATGCTACTGATTGCTAGCTACCAACTGAGACTGAATCGTTGGGACAAAACTAAAGACAGTGTGCTAACGTTACTCGAATCAATCCCTGATTTCAGCTTTGATCTTCATTGGGAATGTGACTCCAACTTTATTCCCTTTGTAAGCAAACTTGCTCCCAGTGACACCAATAAAATTACGAAAAGAGGAAGCAGCTTGCGAATGGATGCTACTATCGCTGGAATTAAAAAGCTGAAAGTCACTCGAGGGAACATCAGTCTGTTCTTATTAGGTAGAGATCACCCTGGCTATGAAGGAAAAATTCTCATGGTCAACCATGGAAAGAAGACAATCATTAATTTAATGGATGATATAAATCTTAAGCAACTTGAAAAACAAGTGGACTATGTCGCGAAACAGAATAATCTTCCAAATGAGATTAAACCTGAAGATGTGCAATTCGAACCTGCGAAATCATGGAGAGGAGAACCTGTGACAGAAAAAATTCAAGGATATAACACTGTCAAATACCACGCTAAAGGCACGATACACATGCTCTACACCCAAAAGGTTTATGAAGAGGCCGCAAAATTTGATTCCTATGAAAAATACTTTGAAGCTTGTTTTCAAAACAGATTCTGGGCACCAACTTCCCTTGATGGTAATTGACTCTCTTTTTCGTTTGAACTCCAATAATAACCCCCAATTTTTTGTTAGATATCTCTCCTTTTGAGCAAATTCTTTCCTATATCTCTTCAGATCCAAATTTAAGCAAAAAGTTCTTGGAAACTGAAGGAAAAGAAGAGAAAAAAGGCCTAGACCTGGTGTCAAAATTTGCAAGAATGAAGAATTCACAAAATAAGGTTGCAAAAGAGACGAAGAAGCACATTGATGCTTCCATTTGGCTGACCGACAATTTTCCCCTACATTTTGAACATTTAATTGCAGTGTTGGACATCTTATCCTCTGCCTCCCCAAATATCAGCAAACTCAAAGACTTCTTAGAAAAGAGAAGCATTCTCAATAATCGCAGTTTCCCTCTTAAGGCAGTAATACCGCTTTATCTCTCAGTGAGTGCAGTTATCAATTTCAAAAACTTTGTGTTCAAGTAATTTCTTGTTTATCAACCAAGCCAGAATCATAATCTATTTAGGGCTCCTGATGCAAGCTTATTTGAACCGGCAAAGGACAAAAATTTAACACCAGCTACTGATATTATGAAACTTTATCCGACCTCAGGGAAAAAAATTAAAATCGGTGACTCTTCGACTCTTGTTCATAATTTGGTGAGGAGTCATCGAGGCTCTGAGATGCTGGAACTAGCAATGACTACCTCACTTCATCGTAACACCGCAGGAAGAAACGATCAACGGCAGGGCACCGGAAAATCTGACGCTCAGGCTGAAGAGAACATTGCTGACACTTCTGTTATTTTTGAAAGTTCAAAACCACAACTTTCAGCTAGGATGGAGAGATACAGTATTCATAGCGAGAAACGTTCAGAGGCTGAGAAACTACTCACGCTGAAGAACGGAAGAAGTGAGTTTTTCCACGCCGAGATTGTATCCCAAGGAAGACATTCTCTCCCATGTAATATAAGGCCTCACTACCTTCAATCTCCAACAAGCCAGAGCAAGCCCAACATACAAAGAGATTACCAAACGAATTTTTCGGTTAAAACAACAGACGATTTGATCACAGAAAAACAGGAGGAAGAAAAAGAAGTGAAAATGAATCGTCATCAAAATGGTGTATTGGAATCACCTGTTTATGGTGTTGAGAACGAATATATTCCCACTGAATACCTCACGGACTCAAAAGGACATTTCCCAGCTAAGTTTACTATTCCAACTACTATCGAAAGGAAATCAATATCTTACTCAAATAGAGCCAGTATTAAATGGTAGTGTTTGTAAATCTTCTATATTTTTTAGCGTTTTGGAAAGTCCAAAATGTTTTGTTTTTCTCAAGCAGTCACAGCTAGTGGGGACATTTGCACCAAATATGTAGCTTAAGTTTATTCCTTATAGTACAACAAGCTAAAACTATTCGTTGTTTCAAAGTATTGCATATCTTCGGAAATAAAAATGATCGTTGCCAGCAGAAAATAAACGGAATTTAGTGAGGCAGCATATTGTCAGACACCAGTTTACATAATCAGTTAATTAAATAGCTACTTATTTCGAGAAATTAGCAGACGCCTAATAAGCTCGGCACTACATCAAAATTAGAGAAAAATTCACTATGATATAACTTATTATGCATTCGAGTATTTATACATTCCTCTCTTGATTTTGTCATCTTGTCTGGCATACAAGAGGCTCGCGAGCTATGGTAATTTGTAAAATAAAGCATACATTTAATGATTACTTCTTCCTCTCTTTTCTTGTTCTGACTATTAATTTGATTGGCTCTCTCCATGATTTCATTCTTCATAAATTGTCCTCTCTGGCTTGTATTCGTTTCAGGTTCAAAGTAATGTAAATGTAATTCATCATTTCTATTTATCCAAATAAATTCTCAATTTGTAATGAAATGCTGCTACCGACTATAAGCCTTCGACTGATTTAGTTTCGATGGAGGAGAATTTTCCAATTGTTTGCCTTGATGCAGTAATCCTTTCTGAGGTGGACTAGCATCATAAGAGGTTGGCAGGGTACTGTAATCGTATTTGCTGAGGTCTTTTCGTGGATTTGGTGAACGGATTTTGTAATCTAACGATTGTCGCACTGGCTGTTTGGAACTAGTTGTAATACATAAACATTAAGAAATCGATTGAAAAGATTATTACTTTCCAGGCTCCTCAAATTGTTTCTTATTTCGTAAGTTATTATGCTGTTTGAGTTGTTTATCGAGGTTGAGGCTATATTCAGCTAAATATAAATTATCTTCGTCATCATTCTCATCGATGAGATCGCGAGGGTCGAAATTGCGATCGAGATTTTTCACATCATCATAACGCATTTTTTCCAATCTGTCGATCGAAAATTGTGCTTGATCTGGTGAATTCATTCCAGACAGTATTTTTCCTCGTTTAATGTCAGCGTATGAACCTTTATGAGTTATCACCTCCAACATTAAAAAGTAAACTATTACGATCCACTTCGTTGCGTCGCATATCGACAGAGCGATTTACTGCTGCACTTGCTCTCGACATGTCAAGTTTCCCTTGTTTACTTGTGTCATTCTTCAGCTCTCTTCGCCCTTCGAATAAAAATAACGTTGATAGTCTCTTAATACAAATAATAGAATCAATACTTTGAAGTTCTTGATGAATTTCCATCGTGCTTTTCCCTTGATGAGGCCGCACCTTGAACCGATAACCAATTGAATCTTTTGGAATCCTAAAAGCTTCTTTGTCCAAAGAATGAAAAGCTAAATTGGCGTTCCTCATTTTGCTTTTGTACTTTACAATAGTTAAGAATATTTCAATTTCTTCTTGATTCTATCTTTACCGTTCCATCATATAATCCCATGTACTCATATAATGCTTCTACCCTCTCAGCATCATTTTTGTACAGATGGTCTCCAACATAAAATAATGTTGCCAATCTTTCTAATGCCCTCTAAATGTGAGTTTGAGCATTTAGTTCGGGCATTAATTCTTACCAAAAATTCAGAAAACTCCAATTCCTTGTTTGTTCCGGAGCATTTCTTGAATATCTCCGCTACTTTCTAATAAATTTCGATAAAAGAAGGAAGGATCTAAGCATCTTACAAATTTGTCATGTTTGTTCTTCAAGAGATTGAAATCTTTTGTAATGAAGGAGAATTCACCCAGGTTGAGCACATTCTGCTCTTTTTTGATAGATTCGAAGGTTGCGTGGATACCAACTTTGAAATGTTGCTTACAGTAGAAGGTATATATATCTTTAAGTGCCTTCATCATCCGTTCCTGTCTTTTAATAGCTTTGTCCCGAGCAGTTTGCTGGGTGTTGTTTTCCCCATCTTCTTCTCCCCTATCAAGTGCTGCCAATTGCTCTTTCAAAGACTCCATGGCTTTGATTATCACTTTTTTTTCGAGATCAGTTTGGCAATCTTGCAAAAGTCCTTCGTATTTGTTTATCGTTTCAATTAAGGCTAGACGAATCTGTTGTTTCGGATCCATTCTCAGGTTGAACTCGTGCTCTGGGATCAAAGTCACTTCATAATCAACGCTGAACCAGAAATCTAAAATGTCAGTACAGTCGTCGAATGTCAGCATCACATCTTTCATGTCAAAGTCCCCTTCATCTATCAAAGAACGAAACTCAGATAATCTGCTCTCGCTTCAATGGTTTTACTCATGCCGCGGCGTTTAATTAAATAGTCTGAAACAATCGTCTCAAGTTTTTTGTAGCTTTCTTGCCCCTTAAAAAAATCTTGGTTGTTCTGCTCTTTCTCAAGCACAGTGATGTGATCCACGCCTTCCAGGTAGAACACATCTACCAAAAAGCTGAAAAAATCTTGAATAGGTATCATCTCTTCTTCGGTAACTCTCTGCTGAAACAACTCTTGGATTCGGATGAGGTTATTTTCAAGATATTCATCCAGTCGTTTTTTGTTTATCTTATATCCTAGTCAAATCGGTTTGAAAGAAACTTTCGAATGGTGCTTACTTGCTGGCAAGTTAATGTCTTTCTTGTTTTGTTTTTTATGAGGAGCTTCATCTTCATGTGTGATGATCCTGTATTTAGAATTTGGCTCTGCTGTGTCTGCATGAAATTGAGCTTCGACTGGGTTGCGTTGATTGCTCCAGTCGGAATCGTCATTTTGTTTTTTTCGATAATTGTTTGATTCCTTTCCTTCTTCATGCTCAAGCCACAACTTAAAAACTCTGAAAAAATCTTCAAAAGTGAAATTGCTAGAATTCAGCAATTTAATTTGAGGTTAACGAAATGAAGTACATGGTGGATGCTTACTCATAATCTATGTCATTTGGAAGATTTGGATTCCCTTTATGAAACCAATATTTTGCGGGTTCAAGATCTGCGGCGAGAATAACACTCCAGTCGTTAAGGACGGTAATGATCATGCTCGGGTCTAATATTCCATTTGTAGCTCGCCTTGAGAAAGCGTCTCTGAGATCATTTTCATAATTATCAACGGTGGCCAGTAACTCTCCAAACTGCTGAGGACTTTCAGAAGATTACTAACGTAGGATAAGTCTGCTATCGTACCTCTCTTCAATCATTGCTTAGTCGACAAGTTGATAGGAGTTGCAAATGTGGTTTATAAATCAATATATTTTCCAATAAATCGCAGATAAACCAGTCTTTAACAATGAATCAGAATTGTATGCGACTTTGAGATTGTCGCGAAATATTTTTCTTATGAAGAAGAGTTAGGCACACCGTCATGGTAGAGTGCTGAACAAAGCTCAAATACTGCAACAGATCAAAAAATTATTTTTTCTGTTTTCTCAGCATATCTTGGGAATCTATGAATTTTGGTTGAATTATGAAAAAGCAGCTACGAGTAAACATATATTGTTTTTCAAGGATTGAAGGTTTATTTTGCAGGAGATATTTAGATGTTTAAGCGTTTCTTGCGATATTATCATAGCAAAAAAAGTTAGTTTTCCAAAGCATACAAACGTACTCTTTTTATTGTTATTTTTGAAATACCTCTCACTCTTCTAATAAAACAATAGAAGAAATTCTTTGCTAAACTAATGATTGCCTCCAAAAAGTAAATTTTTCAAGGTTTGATGGAATTTTTAAAGTTTATTCTGAAGACGAACAAAAAAGAAGCACACTATAGATAATTGGATAAATTTTGGTCTAAATGCTATGAATAATCACTTTAAAATATTCTTATTTCCTGGCTGGTTTAATCACAATTGCTTCCGAATAATATTTAATTCCATCAGGTCAATTCTTTGTTACTATTTCATTTCACTTAACTCGGTGGAAGGCTTTTAGAAGATTGTGCATTTGCAACCTTCCTTCTGTTGTGGAGGAAGTTCAGTGACGTCAGATCTGCAAAGAGGAGTTTAGATCACAGAATTATAACCTCTATTTTACTCGTAAGTCGCATGAACACGCTTTGGCTGTGATTTTTTGTGAGCCTCCTGATGGCTGGGCTGACCAAAGGTTTCTTCTTCTTGTCCTCTAATCTCAACAGGGCCTTCAGTCTTTTTATGATGGAATCCTGACTTTTTCAGATTTGGAAGAGCTTCAGAAATCTCTTTCTGTCTTTGTCTGCATCTTTCGGCAGTGGCGATGAACTTTGTTACAATTAGTTTAAGAATCAAAATTGGTTTAGAGTACTAATTTTTGAGCGACGTCAAAGGTCTGAATCGCTCTGATGGAAATATTAAGGCTGGCTTCAGCGTCATTCCTGCGTGAGTGTTGCTTGTCAAGTTCCGCGCCTGTGAGATCAACCTTCTTTGCCGCCTGTTGTTGTGGGAAATTGTCAGCACAAAGTCGAAGAAATTATGGGCTTACCCCCTCGAGGTCTCCTTCTTTCTTGTGCATCTCATCCATGATTTGGTTAATGCTGTCGATGATCTTAATGTAGTCGAAGCATTTAGTCACGGCTTCTCCTAATTGAGGTTTCTTCTTGGGGTTAAGTTTTTCGGCAACTTCCTTCTCCATCGCCAAAAGCTTGGTGGTTTGTTGAACTTCTTCTTTTCCAATACCGAAAGCTCGGAATCCTTTCAATCTTTCAATGAAGTCGCTACCCTTGTCTTTTACAAAAACTTCTTTCTAAAGATAAAAGATATTAACACAACCTTGATTAGGAGAGATCTCACCTTAAAGTTTTCGAATTCGTATTTCGCTTGAGATTCGTTGTAAATGACTGCAAGGAACCACTTGAATGGTTCATTTCCAAGATCTCTGGGTTCTCTGATTTTGATCTTCTTGAGGGTAACAAGGACTTTTTCAATTTCAAGCGCTGCTTGCGCCTTTTGTGAGTTCAAAGTGACCAACTTCGCTGCTTGCTCTTTCATGGCGTCTTCAATCTCTTTAATCTGAGCTCTCGCCTCGTCATATTTGACTTGTGCGCCTTGGAAATCAGTCACACGCTCTCCGAGGTTGGCTTCCAATTTAACTTTGACCTCGGTTTCCTTGTCCAGAAGCTCCTTGAACTTCTGAATGTTTTCATCAATAAAGACAAGTGCTCTCTCAATCATTTTGCTTTCCTCGTCAAGGAACTTGTCTTCTCCATCAAAGAGCTCATTTGCCATCTTTTTGAGCGCGTGGATTCTCTTCTCAATAAAATCGGCAGCCTTGCCAAATTTGTTATTGAGTCTCTCAGCGTCAATTTTCTCTGGAGCTCTAAAGTCGTAAGCCTAGTATTTGGTAACTAATCAAGACCAGATTGAGAGCTGTTTTTTACCTCTGGGAGTCTGGTGATTTGGTGAGTTTGGTGCTGTTGAGTGGTTTCAAGATGCACGTCTTGGGTTGTAACTCCTTCTTGTCTCTTTTCAGGAGAAAACTAAAATGGAAGATTAGTCGGTAAGCTTGTGAAATAGATGAGAGTTGTACATTGCTGCTTCCTTGGTGTTCGTGTACTTGCATTTGCAGAAAAAATATATGTAGTTAAGAAATCGATTCTATAATTGAGATCGAAAAAAATTTAGTTAAATATCTGGGATCGCAATTGAAACAGTTAGAATACGTGAACTGGTCAAATGTTTAATTAAGAATAAAAGCATCAAACCCTTGTTTGGCAAAAACGCCACTAATCGTGTAGTCTGGTCATAACTGAACCCGTGAAACGATTTTCATGTCTTTTGGGCGAAGCTATGCGTGTATGCGGACATGATAAAGCTGTTGAACATTATGTTGGATCAGAATCCAACAAACAAACGCGTCAAAAATTTATAGGAGTAGCCTTAAAATGAAATAACTGTTCGTAAAAGAAATAGCTTATTTTAATGCAATTGTCAGTGATGGTGACGAAAATGGATCGCTTAATTCTGAATTGGGTTTGCTGTTCAGTTCACCAGACTGGAGAAACCGGATGCTATCTTGAGAATCTGCTTCCCAACAAGTGGGATTGCGGGTTGTAAATTCCATTAACGCCAAATACTTTTGAATCGAGATATCTTCACAAACTCTTGTGACTGAATATTCGATTTTCGACATAAGTCAGAGAGGAACAAGATCATCGAGCTGATAAAAGAAAAAAAAAAATTGAGAAAAAGATTGCACTCACTGACGAAGAATTCTATCTTAAGAAATGAGGAACCCAAATGATTTAAACGAGGATTCGAACGAATAATTGAACGGTTGGAAGCTCAAAGATCATGTGGTTGTAAACGAAGAAACAAGGGAAAAATAATGGATATAATTTTGTATCTGCAATTTTCTTTTCTTCTCATGAAAGCGGCAATCGATTTAAAAGGTGTCGAGGGTAATTACTGTTCGAGATGACTAATATCTGGTTTACGGAAAAATTTTGGTTACTCATAATATGTATCAACAATTTTCGAAGAGAGATTTTCCTTAAGTCATCAATTATTTTGAGAAATTCAGATAACGATGTTTTTTCTCTTACATCGTTCAGTACTTGATCTCCTTTCTGAGCTAGGTACGGTATAATAGTTCAGTTTTTTCATTTTACTTGTGCTATTCTGTGCTAGAATCAGTAAATCAAGCTTATTTTGCTACAAAATTAGGAGGTCCCTTCCTCCTGGCTTAATGAAAACCGGAAGTGTTCAATTTGGTAATGTTGTAGTAGAATTTCTTGCCCGAAGTAGGCTATCAATTGAGATTTTGGAAATTCATTCATCCAAAAGGATACAAAGTTGTGTGGACAGAGACAATTTTACCATCCCCTCTCTCTCCATAATACACTATTGCCAAAGGAAAGTTTCACTGTGACAAGAATTATTATTCCGTTGGAATTATGACTTGAGGAATATGGAATTGACTCTGCACTAGAAAATTATTTTATACAAGAAAATTTTGTCAAACTCTGTTTTATATATAATGACTCCTTCTTTTAGTAAATTGAGAGAATAGCCTCTCTTAATTTTCCTGCTCTTCAGCATAGAACCATTTTCCATAATTGCTACAAATCTAGTTACCAAATGCATCTGAGAATGAAAGAGAAGGGTGATATCCCGTTGCAAGGTCTAAATCATGAGAGAAAAAGATTTGTTTCAAGTCTGTGTTGAATCAACTAAATTTACAGGAGTAGATCACATGAGATTCTTAATGCAAAAATTTTTATTTTAAAGAACACTCGTTTAAATCTACGCAGATGAATTCTCGAGTCAGAGCAATCGTTCAGAAACCACAAAAACTTCAGGAAACTCAGCAAGATCCATCAAATACAATCACGAAAAAGTTTACTATAAAGAGGAGTCCAATTGATCACACTAAAAAAGCTTCAATGGAGGAAACTGAGAGTAAATTTTCTTTTCGATTTGCAGGTAGATTAACTGAACGTTTCTTTACAGTAAGGCGAACTAAGACAAGATTCGCTACCGTAGTTGTTAAAACATCCGAGAAATTCAGGTTGGGTCCCAAAGCGATTGAAGCCAAAGTAATTGAGTCCATACAAAAGCAAAAAGTCGAACCTGAAAAGGAAAGTGAAAGTAGGACTCAAATACCTTCAGAACCAAACCTTGATGTGCACAACGACAAATATAAAAGTATAATTGAGGAGTACAATCAATTGAAAGAGCAGACAGCATCAATGATTAGAGTATTTAAATACTAGTGGACATGAGAAAACATTCTAAAATATCAATAGGAGAACAGGCTACTTGGCGAAAGAATAACGAGAGTTGAAGAAAGAATGAAAGTTGCTGACAGAGAAAATGTGATGTTGAAGAGAGAAAATGAACGTGTGCGAAATGAATTTGAAAGAGAAAGAGAAAGGACTACTAATCTCAGAAATCAAGCAAATAGCATTAGTAATGCTCCGAACCGAACGTAAGTGAAACGAACTTAATTTGTGCCATTAAAATTTCTCATAACTGATAGAATAAGAATTCTCAGAATGCCTAGCCCTTTTGAAGAATTAAGTAATTTCATTCTTTCTAATTTGAAATAATATTGAAAATTTCAATTCTCAAGGTGACCGAAGCGCTCCGGTTGAAGCCAGACTGCTAAGAACGTTCCAAACATTAAACTACTTGCAAGTTATTACTTCTCTACTTGAGAGCCGGCTGCAAGGGGTAAAAATGACATTTTCTGGTAGATTCTAATAAATTTTTCATAGTTGGATACGAATCAGAGTCAGCATACTGGACTCATGCCCAATCAAATTAGAGCCTTGCCCAAGCAGTATTATAAGAAATGGAATGGAAAGGAAGACCATGATCAGTAAGCTGCTACTGAAACATCAAATAATAGTTTTTGGATAGATGTGCCATTTGTCTAGCCGACTTTAGTGATGGTGAGAAGCTAAGAAAACTGCATTGTAACCATCGCTTCCATGCAAAATGTGCGAAAGATTGGCTCTTCCGCAAAAATCAATGTCCTATGTGTAAGAAAGAGGTCAAAGTAGATGCATAAGGTTTGCAAAATCAGAATAATAGCAAGTTGTTAACTAATTATTTCTCTATATTCGCTCCTTTGCTACTAATTCACATGGAATCTCGGATTTATTCTGTTGTTGAATATTATTCGTGTGTACTTTCGAATTTTTTTTGCTGCGTATTTGTCGGGTCTATGAATTATACATTAAATTACTGAGAAAGCCTGTGTTTTGCATCCGTTTGGGTCAATTATAATAACATCATCAGGATGTCATGAAGAATTTTAAAAATTTTCAATGTAAAAATTATCTTCATGACTGTTTATAAGCATATTAGCTTGAAAACTGAGTCTCAAAAGCTTATCGAAGCATAGGATCTTTCATCTGTGACGATCAAAACCAATGAAGTTACTCTCTCGCAAGCTCAGGACGAGTTGGAAATGGGAATATAACTCACAAATCTCAACACTATTTAAATTTGGAAAGAAAAAAATTTCCCTGTAGTTTGCTGATAAATGTAAATAACGAACGCCCTAATCAATGACAGAAGAGTTGCTTTTCCAAAATTTGACTAAAATTGCAACAACTTTTTATTAATAATTCACTCAAATAACTTAAGAAACCAATGGATACCAAAAAGGTCAAAGAACGCATCAAAGTCTTGATTAGAACAAGACCCACTGTGAATTTCGCCTCCAAAAACTACTTAATTGATGAAGCGAGTGGAAGTATCAAGATCAATATCCCCAAAGATCAATCTCAGGGATATGTCAATCATCAGCAGGAAAATTGGGGTTTCAAATTCGATAAAATCCTCCAGAATGCCCCTCAAGAAGTTGTGTTTGATATGGCCGCTAAAGACATCGTGTTCAGTACTCTTGAAGGGTATTCAGGTAGCACCCATTTTCAATTGAACTTGAAAATCTAATATTTTGACAGGAACTATCATGTGCTATGGACAGACAGGAGCAGGAAAGACCTTCACTATGAGTGGAAGTTCTCTCGATTATAAATATAGAGGTTTAATCCCGAGAATTATCGGCATGCTTACACAGGAGGCACAATCTCGATATGAAGAGACAATCACTATGAGAGTTTCATACACGGAAATTTACAATGAAACCATGTATGACCTTCTCTCTCCAGAGCTATCTTCCAACATCGCTATTAACGACGACGGCCAAGGAAACATTGTTGTGAAAGGACTCACACAAAAAGTTTGCTCAAATGAGGAAGAAATGCTGGGATATTTCTTCGAGGGAGAGACCAACAAAACAATTTCTCAGCATAAACTGAATGCGAACTCCTCTAGAGCCCACTCAATATTTACGATATATATTGAGATGAGATCTCGTGTTGAATCGACGGAAAAAATAAAATACGCAAAACTTAACCTTGTTGATCTCGCCGGGTCAGAAAGAACCAAGAAAACAGGATCCGAAGGACTGACAATGGTAGAAGCCAGCTTTATTAACAGATCTCTTTCGTACCTTGAACAGGTAAATTTCCTCTGAGAACCAAGTCGTCATAGCATCACTATCGTCTAGGTTGTTGTTGCGTTAAGCGAGAAACAACGAGATCATATCCCTTACAGACAAAGTAAACTCACCTACATGTTGAAAGACTCTATTGGAGGAAACTGCAAGACAATCATGATAGCAAATATCATCCCTGAAGCGGCATTTCTAGAGGTTAGTGCTACGATATTTGGATCAGGTTAATAGTGATTTGAACTAGGAAACCATTTCAACATTGAAATTTGCAACCAGAATGATGAAAGTTTCTAATGAAGCCAGTGTCAATATTCACCTCGATCCCCATGTCCTGCTTAAGAAATACGAAAAAGAAATCAAAGAGCTCAAACAAGAGTTGGCGATGCACGACATGCTTCAAAGTCGAGGACGCATTAATTATGAGCCATACAATGCCGAGGAAAAATTTAAACAACAAGAGATAGCGAAAAAATACTTACGAGGAGAGATTGATGATATTGAATTCGAGTCTCTTCGACAAGTCAAAGAGCTTTTCATCCAGTTCCGAAATCTATATAAAGAATTGCAAAAGGACATTCAAAATAATAACGTTGTTGTTGACCAAAAGGCCGTCCCAGTGGACCAGGTATGGATTAAAATATTCGAATTAAATTGATAAATTCATCATCAGTCAAAGGGAGGAAAAGCTCAGCCAATCCAAACATCAACAAAGCAACCTCAGGCTGGTATTGGAACTGAAGAGAACAAACATGGATTCGGCCTTGGAAAGGCTCTTAAAGATGCCAAACCAACCTCAAATGCCGGTAATAAAGCAAATTTAAAATCTTTGCTGAAACAAGATATTAGAGGAACTTATCCGCTCCGACAGCTTAGTCCCTGATAAGGACCTGCCATCTGGACGACAAGAGCATGTCGAAGTGAAACCTTCTGACATCAATGATCCTTTGAAAAAGGTCAAAGAGATGGACAAGAATAAGGTGTTTATGGAATTTAAAGAAAGAGAAGGCAAATCCTATAATGATGCTGTTCTAAAGAACATGGTAAATCTGCTTTGTCCGTTATGATTGAGCTAAATGCATTCCCATTTAGGATGACCTCAAAAACAGGAAGCAGGAAACCAAAGATTTATCCGGAGAGTGCCAAAAACTTAAGGAGAAGATGGAAGTTCTCAAAGACCAAATTCAAAAGAAACAAGAAACAAAGAACCAAGAGGTGGATTTTTCAAGTTCCTTGTACTATCAAACTAACATAATAATGGTAGGAAATTCAACAAGGAATCATCGATGAGGAAGAATATGAGATGATTAAAGAGATGAAGGAGCTCAAAAAAGAATACAAGCTCAGATTCGATAAGATCCAAGCTCTGAAGTCAGAAATTATCGCTCTTGATCAGAACATTCAGTATTGCAAGCAGCAGCTCCTTTCGAAGTTCGAAGAATACTTCCAGAGAAAGTATTTGGTCCCAATGCACGTTGCACTCGAAGAACAGAGCAACCATGACCATATGGATGACCTCTCTGCTAACCCTGACGTCGATCCAGACGCTCTCTCTTACATCAGAGCAAAAGAAAAGGTACACTATAAAATATTTTCGAACCAGACATAAGAACAATTTTTTTGTTTTATATAGATGGGTATAATCCAAAAGGCCAAAAAGATGGAGAAAACCATCCCCCGTTAGAGCTTTATGAAATGAAATTTGCTTTCATATGGCACAAATTTTTATGGATAAATTTAGGAAAAGAATTTGGAATACAAAGCAAATCCAACCCTTTTTTTTCATCACAACACAACTTAGACAAATGTAAAAAACAAATAACTCTCGTAGCTATATTCGGGAGTAGGAGAGAGAGATCCTATTTAAAAAACGCTTGAGACAAAATTCACCAATTTTTTTAAGAATTCAAGGTCCGCATCAGCAAGTGGCATCGAAGGACTGATTATTTGAATCACACCGAGGATTACCATTGAAACGTATCTAGAAATGCCGCGAAATAAATATTTTCGTAAAACAAGGAAATTATCTGCTTACATTATAATTTTTTCAAGTTCATCGTATCCAAAAAAGAAGAATTTGATCTCAAAGTACTTTAGCACAATATTGAATACCATGAGCACTGAGTAGTTATTGAATCAGAAGGAGGTTATGGAGGTAAATTCTTTACCAGTGAGAATAATGAGAGAGAACCGGAGCAACTTGTCACTTAATGATGCAAGGCGGAGCATTCGTCTCATCGCGAAGGACGCAACCATCAGAGGAAGCATCGTGCCGAGTGCTTGAAGCAAATTTTCCAGGAGGACTTGAACCATTTTTGTTTTACTTATTTGATTTCTTTTTTAATGCGTGTATTTTTGAGACAGCGATCAAAGTACCATACATTAGGCTTATGATTTGAACGGCATAAATAAAAATTTCAACCTTATCAAGCAAGTTGAAAAACCAAAATCATTTTGCAGTATTGTACTCAAGACAAGGACTAAATAACTAAGAAAGAAGGAGTTAAAGTCTATATAACATGTAACGCATGGTATTTTAGAAGGAAAAAAAATTGGAGTGCGAGCAATTACGCTCAAGAATTAAATAAGCTAAATAGATACAATTAAATAACAGCTTTGAACATTGTGTTATTATATAAAGGACACTGATTACTTTGAGTAGATAACATTCTCTGTTTTTTTTTTTAACTTATGGAAATAATTACGGTCGGAGGTATTTACCCAGTTGATCTCGAGGTGGATAAGTGATCCCTGGTATATCTCTCGAGGTGAATGAAAGTGAGTTTGTTGGCAAAAACTCTCCTTTGGGAAACTGAGGAGTGATTTCCTGAGATTCAAAATAATCAACTTCTGATTGTGCTTTGCAAAAATTACCAATAGTTCATAGAAGTCAGGCTTGATATGTGGAATATACGGTGGGGTTATCTTCTTCTGTTGAATATGATCCCAATTTAAATCTTGAAAGAAATTATGGTTTTTTATTTCTGAGAAACTATCATATCCAAGCCGATGCTCGGGCTGTTTTTCGACAAGCTTGAGGATTAGATCTCGAGCTTCAATGGGAATACTCAGGTCCAGTTCCGGCTCTTCCTACACAAGTGGTTGGTACAATTAGAAAGTACTGAATTTGCGAGCTACCCTGGTGATCTTGTGAAATAACTTGTCTCGATTACCGTTTGCTTGATAAAACAGAGGTACTCCAGTAATCAATTCATAAAGCAAGCAGCCCTTTCATTCACAGTATTAATTGGATGAATGAAAAGATTTAACTTACATAGCTCCAGAGGTCTACAGCTTTGCCATGGCCAGTCCCTTTAATAATTTCTGGTGCGATGTATTCTGGTGTTCCAGCAAATGTATATGTAATTTCTCCAGCTAAACAATAATAATCTGGATAAACGACAAGTTAAGATTAACACCCTTTACGTTTAGAAAGCCCAAAATCAGTTAATTTTACATGGCCTTCGGAGTCCAATAAAACATTTTCAGGTTTGAGATCTCTGTTTGTTGTGCCAATGGGTAAGCTTTGGGGAAAGGGAAGTATGACTTACCGATAGATGACATGAAGCACTGTATGTAAATATTCAAGGCCTAGCAAGATTTCGGCTGCATAAAATTTGGCGGCCTTGAGTTTAAATTTGCCATAGGTCCTCAGCAAGCTATACAATGCACCTATTTTGGTTCTCTTATAAGAGACATGCATAGTATTAGAGCCATACCTCCCTCCATAAAGTCCATCACTAAAAACACGAATTTCTGATTTTGAAATGAATAGTGGAGTTTCACAACAAACTCGTTATCAGCTTGCAACAAAACACCCTTTTCGGCTACAAACACGATGACGTCAATTAGACTAAAAAAAAAAATGAATTCACTTAGAACAGACTCCACTTCTTGTCTTTTCATGATTTCTTTCTTATTGAGTTTTTTCAGGGCGTATACTTTATTTGTTGGAATATGCTGCACTTTATATACCTTTCCGAATGCACCTTTTCCGACTTCCTAGCCATCCCCCCGAAAAATAGTAAAAACTCATTTGATATTGAGAAATTACCTTAAGAATCTCAAAATCTTTCAATTCGACTTTCAGTGAGCTGGTCTTTTCACTTGGTTGAGTCAACAAGGTGTAAAATCGACTGTTTTGGGACATTTTGCCATTTATCTGGTTGGTATTTACATTTGGGGCTTGTTTGCGAGGTTTTTCGAGATGACTTTCGAATGTCTTTAGAGCCAAGGCACTGGCCCTACGAGCTTCTGAATGTTTTCCTGAACTGAAGCAGCATGAAATTTCGCTTCCCATAAAAACAATGTTTCGGAAGTTTGACGTTTGAGACCTCGAATGATGGAATCGAAGGATGATTTTATCTTGCACAGCAATAAAATTATGTTGTTAATGAACATTATCTTAAATAAAGACATACTGCTTAGAGAGCACAATCAGGCATTAATATGAAAATTTTCTCGAAAATATTTTAGAATGGTAGAGAGTCACTGACTCATAATTTTGTATCTAAAGTAGATAACTTTGTGAGAATTAGCATCAAAAGCAATTGAAGATCATAATTGAATAAATTGTCCAAAACCCTCTCAACAGCTCAGCCTTAGTCTTACAAAATTGATCGTCGTACGAAATGATCTAAGGAACATCATCAAAATTCACTTGATTATAATTGGTTCGTTCGGAGTTTCTATCACTCGAAATTATTCGCAGATGAAGCATAGAATCATAATTTTGACATTTCCAAATAAGTAATTTTTCGACTCAGAAAAGAAGCGTGGTATAAATGAAGAATTTAAAACCCAACAAAAAAAAAAAAACCTCTAAAAAAGACAACATCATTAAGATTTTCAACGTATTTCTGAAGAAGAGAAGGATTTTTGATCGAGTTGTTAAGTTTTTTTCCCCGCTATTGAGTACCAAGTAATTTAGCACTTTATTATTGGTGGTCACTCCAACAAAAAAGTTACAATATATTATTTTATAGCAAGAATCTCATGCTAAAGTGAGAATTACCAAAATTGTTGCATATTAATGTGATGAATTTGTAAGTGGGTTAAATGCTTGTTTTCCAAAACTGAAAATAAAACCCAATGAAAAATTTTCATCAGATATAGATGATCATGCTCGTATGCTTTTTTATTAAGATTGTGAGTGGAAGGAAACTCTAATTGTCTCATGTTTATTTCTGAAAGCCAAGTTCAGTATCATCAATAGCAATTTTAGAATTTTTAATGAAAAGCAATTTCAGTTTGCTAATATCAGGATGAGTGTCAATTGTGAAGGACTCTCCAAGAAACAATCCTCAACATCTTTGTTGATAACTGACTTAACATTGAGATGATCTGAATTTTCTGTTGGAATGGTTTAGATGAGAAAATTTTAACTTTCCTTCGGTGTTTGATAAGTGAGAGTGCAAAATATTACAGGATTATAATTTTTTCCTGGTGAGTTTCCTTCAGAAAAATTTAGTCATTGGAGAATTTCGTACCGACTGAAATAAACGATATTCAAATTGTCTTAAGTCAGCATCCAGTTTTGTCTATTCGATCTAAGGTTATAGAAATTAAAGTTTTTTTCAAATTAGAAACAGCTTGGAAATTTTCATTTCGGTATGGGAAACAGAATCAGTCTCAAAGAGCAATTTGATGGCCTCAAAAACATGCAGACAACACAGGAAGCCAAAATTTTTGCGCAGAGCCTTCTTGATATATCCTCTACGGATGAATTGATTCATGAGGCAATGAAAACTGAAGATATTCGCAACTTAATCCAACATTCGCCGAATATAATGGCGACGCTGCTGCAAACAGTAAAATCTATCTAGCAATAAGCTCAACTGTTCCTAGATCATTGACAAAATATACGAATTCGCGCAATTAAAAGACTTAAGAAGCAAACCTACTGACGGTTTGAATACCTGCATTCGGGTTATCACAAAATTGATGCCAATTATCCTTGAAGTAACTCTCAATCAATTCATCTTACAAGAACCTCACAATCAATCAGCCAACCCATCGTGAATTCGAGCAAAACACTTTCTGGACTATAATAGAGCCATATAAAGACCTGGAGGAGAATTTAAAAAGACAAAGAATCAATCCAGAAACTCTAACTGTACAGATTTGCCGAATAATATCTATAACTAACTAATATTCTGAATGAAGTACCGTTTGAACTGTTATGCTGTGAAATTGCTTTATAGTCTGAGTGAACTGTGTGTAGCTGAAGGGTACACTATTCCAGGTATCGACCACACAGATACTGAGAGAACGAAAATTGGACAACGTGATTATTTTGAGTTTTCTCGATTCTTAATTGTGATAAATAGTCCGATTTGACGTGAGACTCATGTGGAAGCATCATTTCCCTTCTAACAGCAAGAATACTGCCTCGAACTATATGAAGAATCGCGTCGTTATTCTTCAGGCATTGCTCGCCTGCTGTTGCAGTTTTCTCTACGAGCAAGTTGAGAGAAATGCAGATCCTTACTCTCCATGGGCTTTTTGGTTTGCATCACAAGCAAATCCGAATCTCTACCCTCTCGTGTACTCTCTGATTAATGTCGGCGTTTCCTTCGGTGAGGGAAGATATGTAATCTCAGGCTCATCTTTATCAATTCTGACTCATCAATTTCGAAAGATCCCATACAAAGACTTGATGGTTCGAAGCATTGAGGAGGAACAATATACGATCCAATGTCTTCAGCTCTTAACTCTATTGCTTGATATTCGAATGAACGAGCCTGAGCTCTACAAACAGTCATTCGTTGATTCTTCACTGCTGATGATTCTAGATTCTTATATCGAATTAACTATCCCTGAAGAAGCCCCTCAAGAACCACAAAATAAAAAGGAAGAGCAAGAGGAAGAAGAGAAAGGACCTCAAGAACAGGTTATTCAAACCACGAAAAACCAAATCCTCAATCCCATTGCAGAAAAGTATAGATATAATAGATCTCTCTCGAAGTTTTCATTTTTTTTTTTGTATAGAGTTGATAAACGCTGGGAATTCAGACAAGTTTTCACAAATGGAGCAGCTGTCGCCATCTGGAATCTTGTCAACGATGACTATGTCAACTATATTGCAAACAACTTGATCCGTGTTCTTCGAAATCACTATGATTGTGAAAATTCTTTCTTGCCAGAGGCCAGAATGAGCGTAATTGCTCTTGAATTATTATAGTGAAATAACAACCTTGCTTAGCTCAATACTGTTGAAGAAACTTTACTGCTTCTTTGGAGGATGATCGAATGCAGCAAGGTACCTAGCTTCCATAGCCAATATGTTTAAAACTCTCCATGTGTAGGGTTTCTATGACAAACTGATAGCGTTCGAGAACTTCCCGGACCTGCTTCAATTCATTCTCTATCATTTCCACCTGGCCTGCAAAGACAACACCAATGGAGGAGTGTTTCACATCACATTACTCATTCTCACGCATTTTTCAGCAGGTAATATAATGATCTTGTCGTTGCTGTTGTATTAATATACCACTCAAATTGAAAACTAATATCAATAGATCGACAATTCTCGATAAAGCTCACTAAAGAATACATCAACGATCAAAAACTCCCCAATCTACCCATATTTGTTGGAAATTACGGAGATTTGGTCTTCAACTGTATAATAACGGAAGTTTTGGATAGTGTACAAAACAGAAAGCCTTGTCTCAGATCGAATCTTTTGTCAATAATCCAAAACATGTAATTAAAGTTTTAAAGACGCGACATTAATTTATATTATTATAGTGCGCCTTTCATTAAAGACATGAATCAAGTGACGGCTGCTGGATTGATTCAATTGCTTGATGAAATTGCCACCTATGAGTTCATATTCGAAGAACCTGCTAATTCTCTTTTGTTATCTAAAATGGTTAAGATTCTTAATTTGATTCTGGCGTACCAAGGGGAGGTAAGTGAGGGCTTATTGCTTTGTACTCATTCTTATTTTAGTCTAATAAAAATCTCATTTACGAGATTTTTGCAAAACAGAAGCTATTCCTTCGAATCAAAAAATTGGGTTTATCGAAGCAAGCATTCATCGCTTATCGTAAAGCTAGAAGCAAGGAGCTAGAGGAAGATAAGAAGGAAGAGGAAAAACAAGATGCAGGCGAAGGACAGCAGCCTAATAAAAATCAACCTCCTTCTAAAAGTATTGTTAGAAGAGTGCAAAAATATCTAATTTTCTTACAATATAGATGACAGTGCAGTTGATGAAAGAATTCTTCAAGAAGCAGCGATGTTTGCCGACTCGTATTCATACATTTTACTACCGAAGTCATAACTTGTTTCTTCTGATTAGACTCGACAAAGCTCGCAATGAACTTGATATTGATCCTCTACTAAATCTTGTGGGCTATTTGAACCTCCAAATATCTAATACTCTCAAGTTAGAAGGACCAGATGAAGAGAAGGTAATTTGAAAAAGAGAAAATTGCCTCATGCCACTCTTTACTGTTTTCCAGGTCAAAGAGGTCCTGAAAGAACAAGTGATTACCGGTATTATTCCAACCCCTGGACCAATCGTCGTAGAAATCATTAGAGACGTTTTCGCCATCAACGGCACACTTAGAGCATTCCTTTGGGTATTTATATCATTAACCATCAGTCCAGTGAATTTTTTTAATTTCAATAGTCCCAAATCTTCACCAAGAATTGGATCTTACCACACTTTGAAGTTGACCAAATTCGACTGATTTCGTACCAACCTTGAGTTTGAAATAATTTGTAGTGATATACATATGATGATAAACCAACTCATCACCGGTAGGCATGATGAATAATAGCTTAAGAGGTTAGATCGAAAGGAATTCTCAGCTACCATTAAAGTATATTAGACTGAAATCCGAAATAAATTCTCTGTGAAACTAATTTGCTTCTGGTTTTAAAACATCTTAAGATTAGAGGGAAAAGAGTGCCAAGGTTTAATGGTCTAACGAATACTCAATTAAAATTCGATCTTTCAATCTCCAATAGCTCTGAAAGTTTGCCTGTTCCTGTCAAACGAACTAATATTCTTCAAAGATTTGGCATTTAGGTCTCTAATTTTTCAACAATTCGGAATTTAAAATTTTACCATGAATCAATTTCTGTTACTCACTGTAGAATTGGAGTTATAAAAATTATCAATTCTCTCCATTCAACAATGTAGCCAAACAAAACTATTTGAAACCCCAATCACCATTTTGTGTTTCTTGCCGAGTCAAATTGCGACGATTTTTTTTGTTGCTTTAAGGTCAGCTATTGCAATTTTTGTTTCTTAGTCCTTCGTAGAACATTCCAAGAAATTATCTTGATTCGAATATCTTCTGTGAAATGCAGTTTTTTAACCCTCATAACCAAATGTGAAGGTCCTAACCAGCAACAGAAGGCGAAAAGTCCGAGTTCTTGTGATCTACTCAACAACTTATCTAATTGCAAACAACCTTGAAGAGGATATAGCGCTGACTGAAAAGGTTCCTATTTCAGATTTTCAATTCGTGAAAACTAAAACCCTTAAAGAGTTGTTTTTATCTGAGGCACGTATGCGGGCAAAATACTCTGAAAAGCAGGCATTTTTCGCAATAACTCATTGAAAAATAGTTGCAATACGAATTGAAAGTATATGTAGTAATAGCAATAAATCAACACGACAAACCTCCATAAAACCTGTTATAATAGAGGCCAGTAGCTCAAGAGATATGAATTGTTTGGAAAGAGAGGATGTTCATCGATTTCTCGAAAATTCTAGTGATTATGAGAAACGAACAACTACAGCAATTTAAAGTAAAAGCTCACCCAGAAACTGTTTTTTAGTCTTGTGTAATGTCCTTCCGCAGGTTTGTCGTTCCTAAGCCGACTCTCAACTATATTGAAGTCCGATTTCTCAATTCATGGTGTATTATTGCATTAATCACATATTAGAGCCTCATCAGAGCAAGAAAAGGATAAATCTTTTGTGTATAACCTCGCTTGGTAGAAACTCCCCTGGTTTCCAACACATGATTGTAAACATGAGTCCCAGAAATCTCACATTTTGGAAATCTGTTCCAGTGCGCTAGGCTATTATAAGTAACTCTTCTCATTCTCTGATGCAAAGAGCAGTTTTCTACTTGAGTCCAAGCGCATAATCATCTGCTCGAGTCAGCAAGCAGCTTGTGATAAGATCCAGAACCTGCAAGCAGGTCCTGAATTAGTATTCTCGATCGCCTAGAAATGATCAAGCTGCAGCAAAGTCTCTAAGCACATTGCGTTCCCTGAAAACCATCAGTTGTTGCAATCATTCCAACAAACGTGAGAGCCTCCAAGCCTTTCGTTGCAGCGCTTTTCGACTTTGGCATGTTTCAAAAGTTGCACTGTTACTTTCCAGATACGAATTTTTGTAGATAGAATTTTCCAGAAATCTTACAATTATTGAAATTCAGAGAATTTTCTAGATTCACTTCTCTGTCTATAAATACGCCCGCAATTTTCATATAATCATCAACATTTCCAAATCAGTCAAAACAACACACAAAACAACTCTCAAATCAACAATATGGCAAGTGCTGAATATTTCTCATTCAATGCTGATATCCAGCAATTGATGGGTCTCATCATCAACACCTTCTATTCCAACAAGGAAATTTTCCTCAGAGAACTCATTTCCAACGCTTCCGATGCCTTGGACAAGATTAGATACATCTCCATCACTGACCCTGACAGATGCAGACTCGATCTTGAACCAAACTTCAGAATCAGAATTATCCCTGACAAGGTTAACAATACCCTTACCATTTACGATACTGGTATCGGTATGACCAAGCAAGAACTTATCAACAACTTGGGTACCATCGCCAAGTCCGGAACTAAAGCCTTCATGGAAGCCCTTCAATCAGGTGCTGATATCTCCATGATTGGTCAATTCGGTGTCGGTTTCTACTC
>ENA-UOTX01000092-UOTX01000092.1-compost-metagenome-genome-assembly--contig:-NODE-92-length-93854-cov-24.146273_pt1 | contig 93854 bp, 52 predicted proteins | sample MGYA00238143_ERZ746982 | MGnify/ENA primary metagenome ERZ746982 (study PRJEB28758, sample SAMN06268862) | compost metagenome | isolation source: single cell | place: USA: California, Emeryville, Joint... | reverse complement strand
TGGAATATAGGAAAAAATTCTCGTATCTCCAAAATATTATCGCTTTATGAGTCTATCGGAATGATATTGGAAACCCTAATCGTTAAGGGTACTGGATCTAGCCAGCTTTAGAAAATAGATAAAAAATAGAAGCTGATGCTGGTTGGAATAGAGCTTGAATATTTCCGTTTGAATTGAGGCTCTTCCAAATACATTAAATTGTTGTCTATTGGCCACCTTAGGATTTCCAGACATGGAAATGGAGGTTAATTTAAGAAAGAGGGTATTATTTTCATTTTCTCCCTATATAGATTAGTAATTAAGATTACAGCAATAATTTGAGTTCTTTGTGAATGGGGTTTGCACCTCACTCAATATACCTTAGTTTCTTCCAAAAAGCAATCTACTGATGTGGATCAGCTTTCTGCAACACAAATTTGCCTCTCATTATTCAGTCATGGTTCTCAGAGAAAATTAATCGCTGTTGTCTTTGCTTCTTAATTAGAAGGTTAAAAGTATCCAAAGATGTTTATCTTAGCGGCAATTTCTCACTTGAAAGAAGATTCAAAACTGTTGAAAGAGGTACTGTAAACTCGATTAAATGATTAGGGGTTGATCAAATGGGAAAGTGCTCTCTATCTTGAAATTTTGAGAAATGGGGATTTACAAAAAGCCATCGAAAAAATCCGAACGGCATTGTGAGCGACTGTATATTGAACCATTTCTCTTGTTGAGCAACGATTATACTCAACGAAATGAATGAATTCAGCATTTTCTAAGAACATTATTATCATTTTTGGGGTTTTTATGCGTTTTAACTTAACCCAACCATAGGTTTTGTTATATTCTCATTCGCCATATTGAAATAATAAACCCTGCATCAAAGCGAATCCATTTATCGTCATATAGGATCACCGAAATAATTTTTGATTTTTCCATCAATGCGTCTTTAGAAAAATTGAGTGTCGGAATCAACCATCAAAGAGACTGAAGCCGATATCGAGTTCCTAATCCCAAATTCTGAAACATAATACGTGGATAGGAAAGTCAGGTGCTGGATTTTATTCTCTCCGATAGTTTTTCTTAGAATAACGACTAAACAGTTTAACAGCAATTTTTATGTTCAAATGCTTTAGTCTCCTTGAGATCATGATGGATTCAGAGACGATGTTACGAATGGGTAGCTTTTGTCATGCAGAATTTTTCTCAGAGCTTTTGTCAACTCTGTCAAAGCGACTTTTGATAAGTTTTCGTCTCTCTTGCTGCTTCTATTTTAGAACTCCTAATAAAGATTTCAGTCAAATTTATGGCGCTAAATAGGTATAAGCTAACTTACTATGGATATATAGTTTTGTATTACAAGACCATCTTGTCTCGCAAAGAGAGAACAAATAAGAAAAAAATAAAAATAAAACGGTTATGAGGAAAGAGCACCAAGAAAACCAGGACATATACATCCTATCAGGCAGTCATACCTACAGGCCCTTCGATTTAAAAAACCGCTCAATCCAAAGTTTATCGAAAACTTCTGGATTTTCAATCCTTGAGGGCTTTTCAACCAGCCATTCCGTCAGAATCACGTAACGCAATTGCTCTGCCTCGACTAAAATATCGTTTGAGCTTATCAACTGATGCCTTAGCCCATTTTCACTAGTGCTTTGTATGAATTTCAGGCTCAGCCTTCTAAGTATCTCTTTACAAGCCATCTGATTCCAATCTCCAGTTCGGTTCTTTAGAAATTTAGGGATATCTGAGTCACCAAGGTCCCGTACCTCTTGACCAAACTGCTTATGATTGATCAAATAAGCAGTTTTGAAGTCCTCTTTTCCATAATCTTTGAATCGTTTCTTGAGATTTTCAAGCCAATCCTTGAACTCCATGGTCTTTTTCAGAATAAACTCCTGTTTTTTCTTTTCCGAAAACGCTGCCGGTTCCTCGAGTTCATCGAAGAAATAACTCCTAATGTTTTCATAAACTTCCCGCAAGTTCCTTAGAGCATGATGCATGCATTTTCTCATGTGAACTTCTAAAAAATGTCGATCTTTGTAAGCTGGCTCTCTGTGAGAGTATATTGCCCTTTGAGAGAAGTTGCCTTGCAACGAAGGATTTGAATCAGTATCTGGTTTCTTCACTCCTTGAGACGGAATCCCGAAGAATTGTTGGGCAACAGCTACATCGGGTACGCTGAGTTGATAACCCATCCCATTGTGTAATCTTGAGTTTCGGAAATCTGACTGCTCTTCTTTTTCTTCCTCCATTTTCATCTCTTCGAAGGAATCATTCTTAGTCTGAAGCTCGAGAATGTCACTCATGTTGTCAAGATTTTTGGTTTCAGTGTCTGCCTCGTAGAACCGTTGAGCAGTGTCAAAGCTTAGTTCTTCCTTTGTAAAGCCAAATTGATTGAATTTTGGCGATTTGCTTTGACATTCGGACTCTACATCCATTTGTAGAACTAATCCCGTGCTTAGGGTACTTTGTGGCTTGCAAAACGCTGAGAAACTCGTGTTTGAACTGAAATCTTTGTAAATCAGTTCATTAAGCTCGTAAGCATCATTGTGCTTGAGTGAGGTCATCTGCTTCGGTTTTAGATGCTATTTAGGTTAAACAAAATTATAAATTTTTGCTGTGTTTCAATTAAATTTTAAAGCTCAGAATGTGTACTACTGAGCTCCCCTGAGTCTAGCAGATGGAATTCTGGCAAATTCCATTAATAATGCCAAGTTATTCCACCATTTACGACTAGAAAGACTAAAAAATAGAGAAAATACGGTTCTAGGTATTTCTAGAAAAATATAAAGTATGATTGATGGAAAGTTGGCTCTCTGTGCTTTCCTTTAATTTCACGTTAGCTGAAGAGACAGAAAGTGGATTTAGAAAGCATGGTCGACCGCCGGAATTTTTCCCGGGTGCGTGATGAAATTCTCAAAATAGTGACTCAACGCATCATCCCTGGGATATATAGAGTTTGTATTCGGGATTCAGTTAATTCGCTCGGTCAGTATAATTTATTTTCTTGAAATTTAAGTAGGAGAAGAGCGGTTTATTTCAAAACGTAATTAATAGAATCTTCATATAACTTTAACTGCTTGACTATAATGCAAAGTTAAAAAGAGAGTATAGGATCTAAGATATAGTAGTTGAATTGATAAGGCAAGACCAAGATTATACATGACACAAAACGTAAGAACCTCCTAGAAATTAAACATACATCCAGCTAGTCATTTGAAAGTGAATGGAATAATAATGCATGAATTTCGTTTGTTATTCGACGAATATGCAGGCTATACGCTCAAGAGTAGCGTCCCTTCTTTTTTCCAAAATGCGCTATCGTCTAAGGGGACAGCTTCTATTGCTAAGTACCCTCGATACTGAGAATTATTTCTTTTGGAGCATACGACAACACAAAAGAGCAAAAGAGTACATACCCTGATAGTCCGATAGTTGTGTGAATGCCGTCTCAAGTTATGATATATAAGGTATGGCATTAATTCCACGTTTTCGGAGTTTCCGTCGTTTATCCTAACCATTCATATACATTCATATAGCAGACCGCATCTAATTGAACTCAAAAGTGGAAACAATCCGAGCTATTAATTAAAATAGAAACTTTTAATAAATTTTGTACTCTGAGATTAATCTTTTTCATTTTATGCACCTTTTTCGAGAAAAAAATTTAAAATGTTTCATACAGACTTTTTCACTTCAGATAGTTTTTTTTAAAAAAAAGAAAAACATAAGCGTTTCTTTTCTCAGAAACCTACTCATAGCAATAAAGAAGTAGTTGATTTTGTACCTTTTGTGATTAAAGTACTGTGGGTTTTCTGCGCAGATACCAGGGTCCGAATTTTATTAAAACTCCGATTGTTAGTCAACTTCTTTGATTGCGGAGTTCTCTCCCTCGAAGTAGCGGTTTGTCCTCTCGTTCCCTGCGTTATCTCCCTGATCTTATTTTTGAAGTTTTCAATATTTTTCTTCTGTTCTAACTTTAACAGCTCTTCTCGACTCTTAACCACCTTCATCGTGGTGAACGAAGTTGGTGAGTATCCATAATACGCATTCCTCGCTAATAACCCAGTCTGGTGTGAAGGAGATGAAGTATTCAGATAACCCAATTTTTGATTTTCCGAGCTATGGGTTCGAACCGCCGTAATTTTAGGACTTGATAAATTATGAATCACTAATGATGTTTGGCTCTGGGAGTTGAAAGGCTCAATATAGAACGGAGTGTTGGGCCTTTTGATTCGTAAGGTGTTTTTAGAAACAGGCTGCTGTTCAGTGCTCTTATCTTTTTTTTCTGGAGCTTTTGCGACCTTTATAGGAGAATCTGGGTCTTGAGTACTCGTGGTTTCAATAGTAAATCCCTTCACTATTGCATTTCGCTTCACTCTCATATCATCCTCTGCTGAAAAGTTGAATCGGAAATGGTTAATATCTGCAGCATTATGAGCCTTGGGGGTTTTGATGTTCTCAAAGTAGTTATTTCTGACTACGTCAGTGTTTGTTGTGCGAAAGTGCTGCAATAAAGGATCCTTAAGATCTACATCAGCATCTACGCGTACAGCCTTTCCTTTGTTATAGGAAGCATTATTAGCCTGCGTTGCTGCTTTTCGAGTTTGTAGCGTTTCTTTCGCTGAGTAAGGATCCATTGTCTTCCGCTTCTGGATATCAAAATCCATTGGCTCGTTCACTAGAAACTCTTGAAATCTCCGTTCCAACGGCGACCTATCAGTTAGCTCTCTGCTGGTGTCGTTCACTTTTCGCGCTACGTAAGTCTCGCGATTTTGAACCGGTTCTATTCTCTGGTCCTCATCAGAGAGGCTCTCGTCGACAAAAATCTTCTCATTCTCAAATTTCAATAGCAATGAGCCTCTTTCTGCAATTGCAGCCGTTGTAGGGCGTGTTCGTTGTCCTGTTATCGGCAGCGAGCTCAAGATTGCATTGAAAGATGTAACTGTCGGCGAAGCCTTTAAGTTCGTTGTGCTTTTTGCGTCTCTCGACGAACTCGCTTGGCGGTCTGTTGTTTCTCGCGAGAGCGCGCTTTCTGGTCGTTCTAACCTGAACCTCATTTTGCTGGTTCTGTTCAAAGCGCTGGTTGGCCTAGAGTACGACATTGTTTGATTATTTGCTGGAGGGTCTATCGGCGAAATCGATCGTTCGAGCTCTCTTTGAGTTTCTTGTGACCAATTCAGCTGCATGATAGATATTTTTGTGGCGCTGCTAGGACCAACAGCTCTAGATTCTCTCTCCTTAAAGACATTTACGGCCTTTTTGTTCATCATTTGAGTTAAATGAGCATGCTTATTGAAGAATGGGTTGAAAGTTTCCTTTTCTCTCTGTGTGGACAATTCTTTGCAAATTCGGTTGTATACCTCGTCTCTTTGCCCCTTCTTCGTTTCATAAAATTTTTTGACTTGGGCTTCGATAGTAGGCTCAAGTTTGATAAACACTTGCTTACTTGTTGACAAAACGGTGAGTTTCTTGGAGGTCACGACGGTTCGGTAATCGTATTGCTCTTTGCGATTAGGATACAGCAAAGTTTCATCTCCAATCAGCGTCCCAGGGCCCACGACACAGAGGGTTATCCAATGCCGCTCCTTGTGTATTATTTCAGCGTTGTTACAAGGGTTTCTGATTTCAAGATCGAATTTTCGCTGGACTTTACAAGTTCCAGATTCAATTAGATAGATTTTAGGATTAGTGTGCTTTTGTCCATCATCAGTTAGCATCTTCCCTTCGGAAAACGTCTCACTCTATAATACAAAGGTGTAAGGGCAAGCGAATTCAGTGGTTGCTTTACTGAAAAGGAATAGGAGATTCGATATTGAACTTGACTCGCTTTGATTGTGGGAAGGAAAGAGAATGTGTCTAGCAGGAAATTGCTTTTTTTCTCTCGAAGCGCTGCGTTAAAATTGCTGTAGTCAGTCGCGTCAATTACAAGGACTTCACAGTCTTTCTTGCATAGAATAGAGGCTGTCCTCTTTGCCTGCACTTTCTTGAAAGTTTCTACAAAGCAAAATTGAATAAATAACCCAATTCTCTTCGAAAATTACCGAAATCGCCAAATTCTGTTCCTTTGCTCAGCATGCGGACCAGCTCTCCGTAATTTCCAGCATGCTCTTTGAATTCATTATCGCTATTATTTTGCACTTCATCAAGTGACTGCATACTCTGAGCGTTACTCTTCACTTTGTTTACAACAAGATTTCTGGCCCTTTGCGCCATTTTTTTCACCGTCATTGTTATCGAAACCGCAGTTCCGAAATTTTCTCCGAATCTGAGGCCATTTCGGCGACCGAAGTTAAGGCGCTTTGTATTCTCCTCAGGTTTTTTATTCTCTGCATTAGCCTTGGCGTCATCTGTTTGAGACAGGACTTTGATGGAAGGTATCATGTTAGCGAATGCTACGGTTTTGTGGGTCATTGTGGGCCTTTTCTTGAGATTATGCAGATTGTTATTGACGATAACGCCGACTTGTCCGCTCAGGATAACGTAGAATTTATTATTGCATTCATCGTTCTGCTTGTAGACGAAACTTTTTGCTTTGTAGACCTCATATTGCAGATTCCCGCAGAATTTCATTAGAATATCGAGGTAGTGCTCTGATTGATAGGCAGCGAATAAATTTTTGAAGAATTCAAGCTCTTGGACGGCTTCAAAGATTCGCTATTTATTGCAAGCAGGTTATTACCCAAATCCTCTAACGGGAGAGAAATATACGTCATAATCTTCCTTCGTCTTCTTTGGTAGCGTCAACGAATCAACGAAAAATTCGTGCATTATCTCCTACAGATGGGTAAAAAGAGCCAGCTGTGAGCTTGAATCAAGAAGAAGAAGGAAAAGTACGTTATTCGGCCGCTGAGGCCTTTGAATATCGGAGACTGAACTGTCGGAGAATTCTGATAGAGACATTTAAGTAACTGAAGTACGATAAAAATTATTTCGTCAGCATCGACAATTGACTTTAAGCTCCTGCAATATTATTTGCAATACTCCACTTGACAGCTTCAAGGAAAAAAGCAGCTCGCCATCAATAAACATTGTCTAATGGCATTTATTTTCTCATGCTCATTTTGACATGAAGCTTGTTGTATTTGCCACGAAGAGCTTCTCAAGCAATAATCAACCGAATATACCTTTACAATCTTTGTTTTATCATATTTGATATAAATAGACATTAATATGCCGTCTAAGCTCTAGAAGAGATATATTAGCAATGAAAGTACTTTGTTGATGGATTTTAGAAAAATTATTTACAAACATTATGACATTTAAATTAAAAAAAAATGAAAAGTATTAGTAGTAACCGAATTCGGCTCATAGAAGTTTACGGGTTCTCTTGTCCCTCTGGATTCTCGTGGATCCTTAGTTTCTCTTCAAGGAATTCAATCAGTTCGTCTTTCTTGAAGAACAGCAACACCGGTTTTTTCAAACCAAACATTTGACTGTCGGCTCTTTTGAACGCAGCAATCATCGCGATCTTCTTCAGGACATTATTTTTCGACGCCGTGACTAATTTTGCCTTTGAAGAGGCCGTGATTTCTAGGTTCGAGGCCAATACAGGCGCATATTTCAGCGATGGACGACCTATCCTTGATCTTTTGCGTAACGAAAGCTCCTCTGCTTTCTTTTCCTCGATCTCTTGGAGTCTCGCTTTCGTTTTTTGAAGTTCAGCCCGCCTTTCTCTGTCCTTCTCTCGTTTCTTCTCTTTGAGGAGTTCTAAAAATTCTTTTACCTCATCTAGGAAGTCCATCGTGCTGTCTTGGATGTAGCTTCTTATCCATTTGGCCATCAGTTCCCTAATATCACGATTTAGGATCAAGAGCGATATAAATCAATTGTTACGGATCAGTATCCAACTTATTCAGAAGACTCAGGAGCTGGCCGATCAGTTTAATTTTATTCTCTTCCTCTCCTTGCTTTGCCTTCCTCTTCTTTTTAGACTCTCCCGCAGCTTTCAGCACCTCAACTTGGATTTTCGTCTCCGCTTGGATTTGTCTAAGGAACTTATGCAACACAAACATCCTCGCCCGCAGCACCGGTATCCACCGTCTGAAGAACCTCTGAATAACGATCGCATTCCTGCACATCATTATAATTTTTCTGGTGCAAAAGCTCCTGAATATTTCGGTCCGCAGCACCTTAGCTGCCAACTTCTCAGCTGCTGGAACAACCTTCTTTTCCCTGATAACACAATACGCAGTAAGCATGCTATGCAGAAATTAAATCTCTGATAAAAGCGTGGCGGTACCCTCGAATATGGCCGATCAGCCTCTGCTTTGGGTATAAATCTCGGCGATCAATGTAGCTGCGATAGGCCTTTTGAATTTTGCGTGCAGCTCGGTCGTAGCCCCTGAATATCATCTTGCGAAGTTTCCATAACCATAAGTTCCTCTCAAGGCTCTCCATCAAGAAACCGAATGTCATGATGTACGCCCACTTTCTCTGCAATTTGGCCCTTCGGATTTTCTCGTTTTTCCTCCTCGTCATCATCTCGAACTAAGCGCCATGGTTAACAATCAAGCTAATGTGCTATCTCAATTTACGATCTGTCGTTGCATGTCTCTTTTCTGCAAGAGCATAACTTTATGTGCCATTTTCTCTTGAACAATCAGTTCTTTTGTAGAGAGGACCCTCTCGAATTTTTTCTCTCTATCTACGCTCTTTATGCACAAATTACGTTCGAAATTATTCATTTGTCTGTTGTGTTACCTGCGATCTGCGATTGGTTTCTATGATATCTCTGTAATCTTTAACTGTCTTGATGTTTTCTTCGACTCTGTTTACGCCACCTCGAGCTAAACTTAGCACCTCCGCTCGTCTCTTTTCTTTTATCCAATCTATTGCGATTAAGAAGTCTGGAGCAAAAAGGGCAGTATTACAAACTTCCTCTTTCATTGCCTGGAGCTCATCAGCATTCAGGTCGTCGAGATAGTGCTTCCGCTTCTTCTTGGCTTGCAACCTTTTCATATTTTTCATAAACAGCTCTTGCCAATCGACTTTTTCATCATCTTTCGCGTCATCATAACCTAAGCCGCTCCTAGCTGGTAATTGAAAATTCATTGCAATCAGCTTTTCGACCAGTTCTGTTACCTTCGCTGAAAAACGCGATCAAACTGAAATCCAAAGTAGTCACTGCTTGAATTGTGATGTATATCCACTCTATTTTAGTATGTTCGGAGTAGTAGAATTCAAAATTCGCTGTTGTAAATTTAAAATCATGTCTTTCGGCAGATGGCTTGGAAACTCGCTTGCTGACATATGCGTCAAAAACTCCAGATTTCTCGCCGCTGAATTCGATCCTAATGACCATTGGAAACGGTTTGCCTCGTGTTGCGATTTTCAGAAAGACTTTATCTTCTTTAATAATATGAAAATTCTCCCATTTCAGAATTTTAATTTCTATATGCACCGGTTATAATGGGAAATACATCAAATGAGTGCGCTTACCTCTTATCGGTTTGCCTTCCATCATTGCTCTGACCTCACTCTTCATCTTTTCGAAAATTTGTCGTTCATGCTCGCTCATAGTAACTTCCTTTGATAGACCCAGAGGAGGGTCCATCCCATTTAGCCCACGAATTTTTTGATATGTGTTTTCATTAAGATCTCTGGTATGTCTGCGCTCGAAATTTGGGATAACTGATTTTTTTAGCTCTTCCAATCGAATCCTCGAAGTTGCCAGGAGCACACTTGAATTCACGCTCGATGCATTTAGACGAGAACTCATCGATTCGTCCATGCTTCCAACGCTACCGTGCCGACGGAGACCTGGCAAGCCAAGAGAATCTTCCCGCACTGAGGGCCTATGAGACCTTTGACCTTCTTCAGGCTGAGTCATTTCTGATAAACGCGCTGCGATGGTTGGGAGCCGAGCTTTCAGATTTATTGAATTGTTCCTTTCGAGATTTTCCAGCGAACCAAGCACGTGCGACTCTCTGAAAGAAAGTAATGGACTATTTGTAACCGAATTCTTGCTGGTAGTACGAGGGAGATTAAGAGGCGACAGCTGTCCCGAATCCTCTCCTGAGGTTTTCACGGCTTCTTCAAATCCTTTGATAGGAGAGGGATATCTGAGAGGCGAGAGGTTCCTGCTTCCTGATTGCATAATTGAATTAGATGCACTGCTATCTTTTCTCAGATAGGTGGAAGAAACCGGACCGTCTTCAAACCTTTGGCTCTCTGACCTCAAGTCCAGTCTGGGCATCATCTGTGCTCCCCTAGTCATTAGAGTGTTCATCATTGTCAATGTTGTACAAAATTTCGCAAACCAACACGAAGCGAATTAAATTTATAAGAAATTTTAATCGATCCTTTGTAAACTGGTGGCAGTTTCTTTAGCTAAAATGAGATTAGCATGTTCTTACTTACAGCTAGTTGAAAGACTAGACAAGCCTTTTCACTTACGATGCTGTGGGATATGAAAATATTATAGAATCATGGGGGATGATGTCTGTTGGATTTGGAAAAGAGTAAATTTTTTTTTATGTGAAAGGTAAGTTCAATTAGAATTAAATCAAATAGTTGATTGTAGGGTGATTCAAATTAGTTCCAGGAAATAAAATAGAAAGTCCCCTAATGACGCTTGAGAAAAAAGCACCGGAGATAAATCCTCTAAAAAACGCATGGCTACTGCTTCTACGAACTCACTTTCGAGTTAACGAGCAGTATCCTCTCTCAGTAGCAGCTATACAGTTGCTCCTGACGGTGTCGTTTCTGCAACAGATGTCACTCTGTTTCAGCCTATACCGACATTACCATATCCCATTTTCAGGCGCTTCATTCGTGCTCACAGTATTCAAGGTCGTCAGAATCCAAACCTCATACGAAACTATCGTGGTTATATTGCCCTACTTTCTTCTCATTTTTAACTTTTTCGTCATTATTGCGAATATTATCACATGCGTTCTCGAGTTCACATCATATTGTAAAAAATCAGTTATTTACCGTGTCAGCAGCTGGCTCACTTTCCACGGAACGACGATTTTCTTTTGGGTGCTAACAATCCCGAACACCGAAATGTGGCTAACGCGATTGATTATTGACAAGAATACTGACCATGCATTCGAAATATCATATCAACGCCATCACCCTCCCGCACTTATAGCTTTGGGTTTGATATCCTTCTTAATCCTCACCGCGATAAGAATGCTAACGATTCCTTCGCAACTCTATTTCAAAATTCCGCTGGGAGCACCGAACAAAAGCACAAGAAACGCCTTAGATATCGTGCACATGGTAGGTTGGATTTTACTCGCAATCTTGAGAATCCTTGCCGATTATCGTGAGAGTACACATTGGCCGATTGTGGTTGTTAATGGAGCGAGTCTCAGTTTATATTATTGGAGTTACCTGCGTCTGAGCAGGTTTCAGCAAAGCTCAAAACGACTATACGGAGCTTTGATCGCGGTGATGACACTCATATTTGTGTGGCAAATTATTGAAGCCTCCGGTGGGATAAGCAGAGACGTGTTCAGCGATCGAACTTTCATCTTAATCAATCTACTAGTTATTCCACTAATGATGCGCGGGCTTACGTCCTTGAAAGATATGTGGGTGCAGTACATTCTCATCGAAGGAACAAAACCTCAAAAAAAGCCCAATTTTCATGCGGCGGAGACATTCTTTCATTATATGCATATTTCAGAGGCTAATTTCAGCTCTTCTTTGACCGTGCTTTTCGCTATTGGGTTCGCAGTGGAGGCAAACATTCAAAATCTTGTCCACAGTTCGACACACCATGAAGCTACGATAAACTACTTCAAAGGGAGAGGAATCGACATTGATTCAGCGCATAATGTCCTTGCGACTGATCTGAAAGAGCTTCAAGGTTACATGATCTTCCTCTATGGAAATCTCATCGATCGATCGCTCAAATCGCAGAATTTTCCTCCTCTGCCACTGATGTGCTGTTTCTTGAACTACCTGCTCTACAACGCAGATCGTAAGTCAAGAGTCCTCAAGGAAGCGAATCGATTTCTTGCGCTTACGAAGATAGGAAGCATGAATCATGCTCTTATGACAGAAGTGCTAAGCATGATTCAAGAGGAAATATTCAACAGCATGAGCGAAGAAGAGAAGAATTTCCAAATGGTCAAGTACTCTGCAGTAATTGATTTCGAGGAGAGTCTCTACCATATCCGCTCTGAGTTGGAGATAATCCGTAAAGGCTATTGCCAGTTTTACGCCAGTTTGCTTGAGAATCCAGCCGACTTGAACAAAGTACTCAAACTAGGTACTTCCCTGAATGAGAAACTGAGGACTACACAGAAAGCATTCCAACAGCTCTTCGAGGATCGAAACGATCACCTTGAGCTCGTCCGCGACTACATTAGATTTCTAAAGCGATTCCGCCAAGCAGAACCTGCCAGTTATAGAATTTTACAGCTGAAATGCAGGGAGCTCATAAATAAAAGGCTCGCTTCAAAGAAAGATAAAGCCGATATATCCGAGCTGTATGATATGAATAACCACGTTGTTGTTATAGATTTGATGGAAAAGGTTGGTAATATTATTAAATGCACAAAGTCCTTTCCCGCGATGTTCGGCTACCTCGCGGATGAGATACTGAACCACAATATCACGCGAGTGATGCCTTCCTACTTCGGTGACCCACATGATGCGTGGCTGATAAACTATGGCAGTCAGGAAGGGACATCTTCGTTCAAGGTACGTAAAGATTTGATCCTCTATGGCCTGACCAAGCATAACTACCTTATGCTTATTAAAGTGTACATCAAGACGGAATTCTTCCAGAATATGGCTTGTGGTGTTGGAGTCATTCAGAAAGTTCTCGCTGAGAATACCACTGCCTATGCTTTGCTCGATCCAAGCGGGTTTATCCTACATTACACGCAAAATTTAGAATATGAATTGGAGATAAAGGAAGAACATTTGCTAATGAATTTCTATCTGTGGTTGTTCGTTCCTAAGCTCTTCACTTATTTCTTCCCGAAAATTCAGCAGAAAAACGGTGGTGCGATGCAGAATTCAGATCGGTCAACACTAGAGACTTTTGGGATAAAGAAAGAGGAAGCTGCTGCTGATGATGAAGAAAAAGAAGCTCAGCAGACCATTGAAAATAAGAAGCTGTATTTTTTCAAGCATAAGCAACTAGAGTCCCCGGAAATGAAAAGGTTCCTGAGAATCTTGAGCGGAAGATGGCGGGCACTCTTCTTAAAAAATCTCGATTCAGCTGCGGAAATTTCGAAGCAGAGGCTACTCGATAATTTTAGAACGAATTTCATACAGAGTATGAGGGATTTTGACTACAAAGACGCCGATGTTTATCAAATTAAGGCGAGTATTACCGATTGTTACTTCTACAATCGCGAATTGCATGTCAAGAGGCTTGAGTTAACATCGTTCAAAAAGATAACAAAGATGGACAAAATAAATAAAATACTGAATTTGCGTTCAACCCGATCCGTTGTGACCAAGGTGAGGGCCGTAACTAAGCTAATCGGACTTGGAATACAGACTAATCGGAACAAATTCCTGACCAAAATTCAAGATCTGGCAAAGGCACGAAAGAAGATGGGAGTACCCGACACCCAGGTAGTTGGACCTGACAAAGTCCCATCGAAAATCTTTAGTATCGGTAGTCTCGATGGCCAGCTCTCCCCTTCACATTCAAAGGCAAAAAAATCTGAGAGAAAAAAATCTATTGCTAGTGGCATTCCTAGTGGTGTGTACGATCCCAAAAAGACTTCTAATTCTGAGGTTGAACCAGAGGACGATGACGATGAGGAAGATGAAGCTGAGTTCGAAGAGGGCTATAACAAGCAAACAACCAGAGAAGTAGAAGAGAAGAAAGAAGAAAAAAAGAAAGAAGAGGTGGTCGCCAGTCCATCTTTCGTACTAAAAAGGCGAGTCGAGAAGCACAGCTCCACTATCACCTCAATTCCACAGGAAATCGGCGATTATGAAAGATTTCTCCTGTCCGCGCGCAAAGCAGAAGAAGCTAATCGCCTAGGACATTTTTCTCTGAACACATCTCGAGAACATAGTTTCGCTAACCTGCTCAGAAGCCCCAGAAACGAGGAAACTGATCGCTTCAACCTTAACAACTCCAATCTCTCTGTTGAGCATACAAGAATTATATCTATACGAGGCTTGATGAATCACAATAGAGATGATAATGATGATAGCCCGGTCAACAGCCCAATCAGCAGAAATATAAGAATCCCGTTACCAGATGGGACTAGGACGACGACTATTATCATGAAAGGCCACGAAATGGCGGCAAGCTTAGAATCCAATGACGGAAGCAACATCATCAGGGTTAATGGCGAAGAAGGTATCTTAGGAAAACTCCACTTTGAAGATTTCCGCAAAGTGCTAGCATTCAAAGAAGCGGCTAAGATAGATTATATTCAACAGAGGTCTCCAAAGAACCGTGCAGAAACAAAAATCGATTTCACATCAGCGATGAAAAGACATAATAAAAACGCTTCCGTACGATCTATCCCTCCGCGTGACACTAGACATTCTAAAGAAGAAGGTGGGTCAAACCGTGATTCTTTCGGGATACCTCAATCGACTACTTCTGAAAGAAAAAGAGCCAGTCTAATGGAAAATTTAGCAGAGAATAAAGATCCCAAGCTTATCCGCGGATTGAAATATTTCGGCGTAGGGATTTTCATCTTTCTCCTCATTTTTACCACTGTGTTTGGAGTATTATCGGATTATTTGTTCGATCAACTGGAAGACCTGCTGACGGGGATTATCCTACCATATTTCATGAACAAACAGCTGAATATTGGGCTCCGTCAAAGCACACTCTCGATTCTCATTAACCAAGGTTTGATTCCTTCGCTCGGATCAGAGGCCGATGCGTTGCGAATGAACGATATGTTGTCATTTTCGTGGGAAAATTATAATGTGTTCAAAGGAAATTATACACTTATGGAGCAGCAGTTAGGCATTCAAACGGTTCGAGAATATCTGGACTTTAATTTAGATGTGAATATCACTTTCCTCGACGGGAAAACCGAAATTGGCACCATGTTTAACCTATTTAACATTGCCCAGAAAGCTCTATACAACCTTTTGCGAGAGTTCACGAGTCTCTCAAGTAACCACAAAGACTATCAGATGATGCAGGCGAATTACATGACATTCGCTGGCTTGCAGTTCGATATTAAGGAGATTTCGGATTCCGGGGTGGATAGAGTGAACGAAAGCATTAAAATCTTTGCCTGGGTGATCATTCTTGTTGATATATTCATCTTATTAGCAACTCTGATAAAACTGCTGCTCATTCAGACTAGAATCACTCAATTCAGATGTAAAATGCTTGAGTTGATATGCACTTTCAAAAAAGGAGCAATTAAAAACGAAATGCAGTTTTTCGCTCAAGATCTGTCAGATATATTAATGGGAGCCCATAAAATTGAGTTTAAGGAAGATACAGGTGAAATCACTCAAGGAAGTCAGGAAATGAACCGGAAGTTCTCATCCTTCAAAAGATTGAAGTTCAGAATGGGTTATATCATATTGGGCGGAGTGGCATTCTTTGCAGTAGCGACGGTATTAAGTTCTGTTTGCCTCCGCTTTTTGCTAGCCTATATCACCTCGATTAATGACATGTTCCACCTTACCACCTATGCTGCTTTATTGCCAAGAGCAGCTGAAGGTGTTACGACCTGTGTCGGCTTTCTCATTGTGCTTGGAAATCCCAATTCAACGCTGTTTAAACAACTGCTTTATGTACAAAAGCAACATTTAGCGTTTATGCCACGGAGTTATCAAGTTTATGAAAATGTCATCAATTTCATTCAAGACGATTCCCAGGATTGGAAGCTGCAGCCATCGATGCGAAAAGAACTCAAGAAAGTCGTATCCGGTAGTTTTTGCGGATATCTCTATCCGAATAATACATATCGCCAAGATAACTGCAGAACGTTTGCCAAGGGCACAGAACAGAGAGGGATCTACTCTTCTACTCGATATGCTGTAGAGACTCTTCAGAGTATAATGCTGACATTGGAGACTAAGGGTTTTGAGCCCGAAGCGATAAAAGCAATCGCTCAGGATCCGAGCTTCTATGAAATCTTTCAGTTTGCTGGCTATTCGATAGAGGGAGCGAATTTTGTGGGTTTTGAGTTGATAAAGAGTATCCTCTATCTAATTGACCAAGTGAGCCGGTTGACCAAGGTACTGCTCGCTCTGGGAGTGACACTCTATGCTATTGCTTCACTGATCTGTTGGCCGATCGTTATCTGGAAAGCAAAGCGAGATCTGGCGGGGACAAAGGAAATTCTCAAGCTGATCCCTCGTCAATTGCTGAAAAATAATATGTATATAAAAAATTTTTTCAAACGTTATTATTAATGATGAATAAGCCTCGAATAGCGTATCTATTGCTATTTAGATTTAGCATACATGTGTTATTCTTTTAGTTTAGGGAAGAAGAAACCCTGGGTAATATATTTTTATTCATCATCACAAATCAAAATAGCTGATAATTTGTTTACATAGTTTCAAACAACTTCAAATTTAAGGATTTAACTTGCTTGCATCCATATTTTTTTCCATTCGAATTTAGAACTAAATTTTCTGTCTCTATGCTCATTAGCTTTGATCGCGAGATGGGGGCTTATATTCGCCGCCTGGTTAAATTATTCTACTGTGTTAAACAAACACTTGTGGCTAGCTTCGAGCCTCTTGATAGCATTTAACTCTATAATTTAGGACCAATTTCTATGCTATGTGTGCTTGGTGTAGGTAGAACTCAGAAAAATATTACTCTTTCTTCTCGCCTAATTATGCGTGCTTCTCATGGAACGAAAGCCATCGAAAAGTTCCGATAGGAACATTGGCTTGGGTAACTGAATTATAAAAAGGAAAATTTTTCCGTAAAACGCGTCCTCAGGGATGAAAAACTTTTTCAGGAATTTAAGGACCTTTCAGTATTCGTTTGTGCTTTTTCCAGATTAAAAAATTTTAAACACTGCTGATTTTATTGTTTTCGATGAACCTCGCTGGACCGAATAATTTTTGCAGTTTAATAGTTTTATTTCCACCGTGTCTCACTTGCGTGCCTCGCTTTCATCTCTATGGCAAATCTGCCAAATGGAAATTTTTTTATAGAAATGATGCTGCTAACTAAACCAACCTAAAGGCTAATTCTCGAGTAGATATTGATGCTGATCGCTAAATTTTCATGATGGAACTATCTGGTAGCTACCATTTCAGTTTTTCGAAAGGAACTTTAGGAACAAGAACAAAGGAAAAATGAGAACTTCTTATGCCGTTTTTGAATTTATCAAGAACCAATCAGAATTCGTTTGTTTTTTCCAAGCCAGTGCTCTGAAAATCGAGTTTATTTCTCGTAAGGCAATTTAAGTAACTGGTTCTGATTGCGACCGATCAGAATGCTGACAAAAAAACACGACAAACCCTCAGCGGTCCCGCCTCGAGCCGGAAAATGGTGCCGCAGGCTTGTCAGAGGCAGTTTGAGGCTCCAGCGTGCGACATTTAAATCAATAAGTGATGAATCTGACTGCTTTTCTTTTGAGTCACAAGTATTCTTCATTAGCCCAGTACTGGCACTAATTTAATGCGTTTGGATGCTTTATTAAGCTTCGGAAAAGAATGAAAACCATAATGATTTTTATTCTCACGCTGTAAATAACTGTAATTCTACTATTGTACCTTATGGAGTCAAGCAAGGAGAACCGCAATAAGAAAGGAACCAAGGTCAACGGCCCTAATACCCAAAAGAAAGAAGAGACCAAAACCGCTCACACAAATGGCAAGGATGTTAAGATTGTGAAGATTAACTACGACTCGCAGTTGACCACCAAGATTAGCTACAAGAAAGCAGATCAAGAGTCTCTAACTTGCTCATGGCTCCTACAAGAGGCGGTTAGAGCGCTTCAGGCTGTCGCTAAGCAAAAAAACCTCCAATATGATTTTACTACCTTCATTGGCCTAAAAACTCAAAATAAAAATATTCAATTGGACTATTGGCTTACACTCCCTGAGAAGACGCTCGTTGCGCTACCAGACACGATTACACTTAGAGCTGTCCACTCGATTCCGAGGTCAACCCGAAAGGGACAGGTCTCTCAGAATGATTTTGAGATTCTCTCCATTCTCGCAGAAGGCGCCAGCTGCAGTGTCTACGTAGCCCGAAAGAAGGACACTGGCAAGATTTATGCGATTAAGAGAGTTGGAAAGAAGGCACTTTCTAATTTTGAAAAGACAAGCATTGCAGTGAGAAGAGAGCTTGCTGTGCTCCGAAAGCTGAATTCTAATTTCATAGTGAAGCTTCATTACACTTACCAAACAGTAACTTTCCTAACTATCTATTAAGTTTGCTAACTTCCCTTTCAATAGAATAATTACTATCACTTTGTCCTCGACTACGTACCTGGAGGTGATTTATTCTTCCATCTGTCGAAGCAAAAGAAATTCCCTGAGGCCACAGCCAAATTCTACGTCGCAGAGATACTCCTTGCTCTTAAGGAAATCCATTCAAATAACATCGTTTACAGAGACTTAAAGCCTGAGAACGTGCTCGTTGACATCGATGGACACGCAATTCTCGCAGATTTTGGACTGTCTAAGCAAGTTGATAATTTACAGTCCCTTAACGAGTCTCATGTTGGAACTGAAGAGTACATGGCTCCTGAGCTCGTGGCGAAAAAGAAATACGATTACATGGTAGACTTTTACAGCCTCGGTGTTGTGGTCTATGAGTTGCTCATGGGGAAAACTCCTTTCCCTTGCAGAAGTACCGATGGAGGAAAATTCGCCGAAAACGTTCATAAGAAAGAACCACAGATCCCAGCCAAGTTTTCTCCAGAATTGAAAGATTTTTTGGCTCGACTCCTAGCAAAGGACCCAGCAAAGAGACTTGGAGCAGTTAATGGCGCTGATGAAATCATTGCTCATCCTTGGCTTTCGGATATCGATTTTAGACAAATTGCGCTGGGTCAAATTCCTGCTCCGATCAATGTTGACACCACCCATCTGAATCACGTGCTTTCAGAGCTGGATTTAGAGGGAGAATGCGAACTTGATGAGGAGAATCCTAAGGTTGGCAGAGGAGTTAGAACACTTAGTGAGTTCTCGTTTTCCGAAGATATCGTCAAAGAAGTCGCTTCATCACTCAGCGACGAGACTGAAGAAACTCAGGACTCTTTCTCGGATAATGAGAGCTATTTATCTGAGTCGAATCTTACACAAGAGGTCAGCGATTTGAAAAATGTGAATACAATAAAAAGCAACGGAGAAGCTACAAAAATAATTCTCCCAAGCAAAGCTTCTAAGCTAAAAGCCACTAAAGTCGCCTGTTAAAACAATCAATGCAGATAATTAAACATGCCTTCGTGGGCTGTTTATAGATTTAATGAAGGACCTTAACCTAACGGACTAAAGGACATAAATATAAGCCCAATTTTCATTTTTTTTTTTTAAATACCCTCATAGATTAATAATTGATTGTTTCTAATCTCGATACCAGTTTGCTGCTGCTGGCTATATTGTCTATAATCCAAGCAGCATAGTTCTTATTATATTGCTTTTAGTGTGGAGTATGTCTACATAAGTAGTGGAATAGAAAAGTTTAGTCTTAAAGGGAATTATATCTTGAAAATTCATTCTTCTATTTAAGAGTAATAATTGATTTATTAACAACTATCCCCACAAAATCATATGTGAAAATTTCGACTTTTTATGGTTCAGTTTGAGGAAAATGTATCAGTCTCATGATATCAGATGCAAAATGAGATGAGATAAACTAAGCATTCAAGAAAAATACAGTTTTGTAGATAACCATATCATAGAAAGATATATATATCACAAAGAATAATCATGATTCAGCAGAATAAGAGGTTCCAAGCTAGACAAAATTCGGACTTCAGTCTTCATTAAATCATAACTATCAAAATTTTTCAAACTTTCTTTGATTGATTATCGGGCCTTCGACTTATTGAAGAAGAGCCTCTAGATCCTTTTCAATCAACTCAGGTTTTACATCAGGAGCGTACATTTTAACAACTTTTCCCTCGGAATTAACAAGAAATTTGGCGAAATTCCAAGGGATTTCTTGAAAAGTCTTTTTGACAGGGTCATAAAGATTTGAACCTGCTCTAAGGTATTTGTAGAGAGGATGACAATCGGGACCGTTAACCTCGATTTTAGAGAATAACTTGAATTGAACATTAAATTTCTCAGTAGCAAACTTTTTGATATCAAGGTCGCAGCCTGATTCCTGGCCATGGAACTGGTTGCAAGGGAAACCGAGAATCTCGAATCCACGGTCTCGATATTTTTCATGGAGCTTGACGAGCCCTCTGTATTGTTTATTAGTTAAACTGCAGCCTGATGCGACATTGGTGATAACCAACGCCTTATATTTCTTGAAATCTTCGAGCTTCATATTGTTTCCATCAATATCTTTCGCTGGTATTTCCCAAAGCGTTTTGGGAATGCCGTCGAGTTTCTCTTTTTTCTTTTTGAAGCAGAGGGCACCCATTTTACAATTAAAAACAAATTTTTATTATATTCTTTATAGAAAACACCTCCTTTAAATATCAATAGAAAATTAGTGGGTTTATGATAATAATTAAACCACCGTAAAGGGAAAATGGGTGATTCACTTCGTGAATCACTTCGAAGCATTTTTCGTTATTGGCTCAAAGAAACAAAATTTTTTCATGACTAACCGCCTCTAAACTATCAGAGATGAACCTGAGAGACTGAATAAATTGTTTTACGTCTTGGTTTCAAAGTACAAAAAGACTTAGTCATTTTGGAAAATTAAAGTTGAATACATTTTTGTCATATGAGAAAGATATTAATTGTCGATTGCAGGAGAGATAAGCAGAAACACCATTCAAATGTTGCCATATTTTGATTTCAATTGGCTTATTCCCTCTTTCGTCCTTTACTTATAATTGTTAACAGATGATTTGCAAGTTTATTAAGACTTCAAAATTTAATTCACACCCTTAATTTGGAACCTACTAAGCGAGATCAAAGAGTGCAAGTAATTATGACTGAGGGTTTATTGACTTTTCAATAATTCCTCAAGCACAAATCTTCTGAGAACAAACAGAGAATTTGTTTCAAATGAAGTAAATTCTTCGCATAACTTACTTCTCAGGATATAACGGGAAAATTGACCAACAAGTGAATCAGAAAATATTGCAGGTTTGGGACCAACAGCCCGTTTACATGAATTAGGGCTAGATCTGCGAGCATTTTAGAAGAGTTTCTTTTCAGGCACCAAATTTGATAGGGTTTTATCCTTAAGGTTGTCTTCACCATAACATTTCTAACCCATATCCGCAATATTACCTGTATTCTTTATATCCTACGTCTATTGCTGGCCTCTATTGAGAAGAAATTTTAAAAAATGAAAGGTGTATCTGGGAAATTCGATTTTATTAATCTCATCATAAAACTACGTTTTTGAGTCACAATCCTGCGGAACTCATTGGCAAATATTTCCTCCATTATGTTGCTCATTTTGAGAACAAAGCCTCATTCTCATATTCTCAGACTCAAACAGACACCTTAGTGAGCTAAAATAGCAATTTAATGACTCAGAGCTTATCTTTAGATGAATTCACAGGAATACATACATAATCATACCATAGAAACGAATTTGACTTCTCTAACACAAAGAATGGATCGTGATTCAATATTATGAATGATATCAAACTGAAGCTCTCCTAATGAATTTCGACTTCGTCGACATGAAATCATAAATATCGGAAATTTCCATCCATTCTTAAACTCACTCATTTTCTATCAAGTCTTCGACTTATAGAAGTGGCTCTAGGTCTTTTTCAATTGACTCGGGATTGACGTCAGGAGCATACATCTTAACAACTTTTCCCTCAGAATCAATAAGGAATTTGGCGAAATTCCATGGGATCTGTTGGAAAGTCTTGTTGACAGGGTCATAGAGGTCCGAACCTGCTCTCAGGTATTTGTAGAGAGGGTGACAACTGGGACCGTTGACATCGATTTTAGAGAAAAGTCGGAATTGAACATTGTATTTGTTCGTCACAAACTTTTTGATATCCATTTCGCAGCCCTTTTCCTGGCCCATGAACTGGTTGCATGGGAAGGCAAGGATTTCGAATCCGCGGTCTCGATATTTTTCATGGAGCTTGACGAGCCCTCTGTATTGTTTATTGGTAAAGCCGCAGCTCGATGCGACGTTGGTGATAAGCAAAGCTTTATATTTCTTGAATTCTTCGAGCTTCATGTTGTTGCCATCAATGTCTGTCACTTCTAATTCCCAAAGCGTTTTGGGAATCTCATCTAACTTCTCTTTTTTAGACTTGAAGAATATCGAACCCATTTTTCGAATAAAGATTTTTCTTATATTTATAAGAAGTGATCACTCCCTTTAAATGCTCAGTTGGAAATTACATGTTTGTTGTTACTGATTAAATCACTCCGAATCACCCGGAAGAGGAAAAAAAATTTTGAGTTGTTCATTTCAGGAATTAGCACGGGATACTATTCGATGTTTCCTGCCAAAGTTGCATGGAAAACGGTTATAAACCTCCTATATGTCTATTAAAATTTATGCTATTTGAGAAACGTATTATTATTTTACTTCTTATTTTCAAGCACACCGATGCAAATTCCATCCCCAAATTGATATCTCGCATGGTCAGGAGATTCTTAGCCATTTTGGAAAATTAGAGGCTCAAAAATTTCTTCATTTTAGAAAGTCAATTTTCTATTACAGGATGTTTTAAGCAGAATTACCATTCAAATGTTGCCATATTTCGATTTCGAATAGGCATATTCCCTTTTTTGATCAAAGTTAACTACTTATTTTCAATAGATCATTCCGGAATTTATGAAGATGTCAAAATTTATTCTACTTTCTAAATTTTGTTGAGAGAAATTGTAGAGCGCAAGTGAATATAGGTAAGCTTTCAAATAAAATAATTACAAATCTTCTAAAAATAAAATCGGTACTCAGTCACTGGCGATTATTTCAGCTTGCTATCACATTCGAGATCTCCGGCAGATTCGCTATTCAGTTTTGTGTTCTGAATGCCGTGATCAAGCTACTATTAAACGAAATTTTCCACTGTTCCTTCATTCTGAGTATTCCTCAAAACATTCTGTTTTTGAATGGCTTCTTCACCACCCTTGCTTTAGAGGTACGAAGACTAGCTGATTATCGAAATGTGAATCGCTTGGAGGATCCCCGAGAGATATTCTGATGATCAAATCCGAGAAAGCAATATCTTTGATGTGATTTTGCAGGCCAAAGATTATGTTGTAGCTCTCAAAGAAATGCGAAATATTAAGGGAAGATTGATGTCTTACAGATTTCGCTGGCCCAATAAGAAGGACTTTGAAGAGATTATCATATTCATTAATGAAGTTACGCTTGGTGTTTCAAGGAATAGCAAATGTCATACTTCCAACTAACATTGGCTGGCAACTGTATGAGCTACGTTCCGGTTCGTGCTGTAGGAGAGAGTAGTTGTGATGAAGATTGATAAGAGAAAAAAGGGACTGTTGGTCTCCTCTGAAGTACTCGTGTCTCTTGAGTTCATTTTGAGAGTGTAAGTAAATTTATAATTGTTTCCAGAGCTCCCGGAGTTTTATCTGAGAAGGCGCATTTAAACATCAGTTGAAGCTCTAAGACTGAGCCTGAGTTCTCAAAAGCGGTAGTGTGTAAAAAGCACGAAATCTCAGAGCGCTGTTAGGCTCAAGAGTTTTTTACCTTCTATGAGTGTTAAGTGAGTTAATGATGATTCTTTAATTAATTTAAATCGGTCTTATTCTAACTTCCTTGAAAACATGAACGTTGAAATTCGAAAGAATAGAAGCGTTAGAAATGCCCACAAATTAAATAAACGACTTCGTCTAGCATTTTCCTGGAAGACCAACCAGCGTTGTCCCTAGAAAGCTCTAAATTCTGACCTGCTGCGAATCTTAAATTCGTGAAAACTTTGAAATGGTCTCCTCTTGTGGAATCCTCCTCTTTCATCTTAGACCTCTTTTCACATCAAGCAAATGCATATGACTAAATGGCAAATTAACTGTGTTGTTCTACTAAGGTGTTTCAACCATATTTTTCCATGTACCCTTTTGAAAATTCGAGACAAATTCTAAGGAAAATATACGATTTATGGATGATCATATCATAGAAATGAACTTGAAGCATATAACACGAAGAATGAAGCATTATTCAATATTATGAAAGGTATCAAACTGAAGCTTTTCTTACGAATTTCGGACTTCAGTCTTCATTAAATCATAAATATCAAAATTTTACATTCATTCTTCTCTAATTTTCTATCTAGTCTTCGGCTTATAGACTTGGACCTGTGAGAAGTGGTTCTATGTCTGTTTCAATCGATTCAGGTTTTACATCAGGAGCGTACATTTTAACAACCTTTCCCTCAGAATTAACAAGGAATTTGGCGAAATTCCAAGGGATTTCTTGGAAAGTCTTGGTGACAGGATCGTATAAGTTAGAACCTGCTCTCAGGTATTTGTAGAGGGGATGGCAACTGGGACCGTTGACTTCGATTTTCGAAAAAAGTCTGAATTGAGCATTGAATTTGCTTGTTACAAACTTTTTGATATCGAGGTCGCAGCCTGATTCCTGGCCCATGAATTGGTTGCATGGGAAGGCAAGGATTTCGAATCCACGGTCTCGATATTTTTCATGAAGCTTGACGAGCCCTCTGTATTGTTTATTAGTCAAACCTCAGCTTGATGCGACGTTGGTGATAAGCAAGGCCTTATACTTCTTGAACTCTTCGAGTTTCAACGTGTTTCCGTCAATGTCTTTGACGGCGATTTCCCAAAGCGTCTTGGGAATTGCGTCTAGTTTTTCCTTTTTATTCTTGAAGAATACCGAACCCATTCTTCAATTAAACACTTTATTATAATCTTTACGGTAAATCCCTCCTATAAACTCATGCCAACCAATTAACCGTCTTGAAGAAATATAGCCTTTCAATGTGAATTAGCATGAAGCTTGATTTAAGTCTGCGAGCCAAAGTTGCTTGAAAAAAGTTGAGGAAAAGTACTATATCTTCGTGATAATATCTTAATGTATTGAAACAAAGTATTCAGCTCTAATAAACACAGAGCCTCTATCCAACAAACTCAAATTTGGATCTTTTACATGAGACTACATGAGACCTGATCACCTTTATAGGCTAGATAAAAGTAGGCACTTTTTTGCTTTATTTTCTCATTTCTTTTCAATATATCCCTTTTCTAAGGAGTACTACAAATCATGAATGAGAATCCGAAAAAACCATGCGCCACGGTTTGGTTCGATTAAATAATTTATTTGAACTTATTCTACTAATAGTTTTTTCATTCATTATTCATCGCAGATCTCCAGGTTCATCTTTATGCATAAATACCATTATTTCTTTAACTTTAAAGTGCAGGATGCTTATTGTAAGAGAATAATGTCTCAAACTTGATTATCGTTATTAACAGCTTTAAAAATTTAGAACTCATCCTCTATGACGTCGAAATCAGCCTATGAAAAAAATTAATCACATGTCAGCATTTGTTTTCATTAATAAAGAATTTTACGTCATCATCGTCTTTTTTAAGAGTACCATGATGGATCTCGGCTTGTTTATTTTCAGGTTTCTTCTCTTCTTGTTTCTCTTCAGGTTCATCAAAATCTTCCTCATATGCATCTTCATCTTTCTTCGAAGGGTCACGTTTCAGTTCTGCGCGGTCAGTCGATTTCTTCAATTCAGCCTCTTTTTGTTTTTTCAGGGCTTGCTGTCTGTTAAATTCTTCTTCTTCCTGTCTCAGCAGCTCCTCTTCCCTTTCTAGCTCTTCCTCTTGTCTTTTGAGATCCTCCAACCTCTGTTGTCTTTCCTCTTCTTCGCGCTGTCTCGCGATTCTAGCTTCTTCCTCTTCTTTTTGCTTCTGTTGTCTTCTCGCTTCCTCTTCCTCCTCGAGTTGCTTCTTCCTTCTCGCCTCCTCTTCTTCTTGAAGCTTTTTCTGCCTTCTTGCCTCTTCCTCTTCTTCGCGCTGTTTTGCGATTCTAGCTTCCTCCTCTTCTTGCAGTTTTTTCTGCCTTCTAGCTTCCTCTTCTTGCAACTTCTTCTGTCTCCTAGCTTCTTCCTCTGCAGCTTGCTGTTGTAACTTAGCATCTTCTTCATCGTGGGGATGTTTCAGTCTTCTCACTTCCTCTTCTTCAGCTTGCTTTTTCTTCTTTCGATTCTCTTCTTCTTTTAATCTCTCTGTCTCATCATCCTTCTCAAAACCATCCTCATCAATGGCGTATTCATCTTCATCAGCGACTTGCTCTTTCTTCTTTCTGTTCTCTTCTTCCTCAAGCTCAAGCTGCCTCTTACGCTTAGCTTCCTCTTCTGCTTGGAACTTTTTCTGTCTTCTCAACTCCTCTTCTTCTTCAGCTTGTTTTTGTCTCCTGGCTTCCTCTTCCTCCTCGAGTTTCTTCTTTCTTCTAGCTTCTTCCTCTTCTCGTAGTTTTTTCTGTCTTCTTGCCTCTTCTTCCTCTTCAAGCTGCTTTTTACGCCTAGCTTCTTCCTCTTCTTGCAGTTTTTTCTGTCTTCTTGCTTCTTCTTCCTCCTCGAGTTGCTTCTTCCTTCTCGCCTCCTCTTCTTCTTGAAGCTTCTTCTTTCTTCTCGCCTCTTCCTCCTCAGCTTGCTTTTGTCTCCTGGCTTCCTCTTCCTCCTCGAGTTTCTTCTTTCTTCTAGCTTCCTCTTCTTCTTGCAACTTCTTCTGTCTCCTAGCTTCTTCTTCCTCCTGAAGCTTCTTTTGTCTTTTCGCCTCTTCCTCTTCCTGGAGTTTCTTCTTTCTCTTCGCCTCTTCTTCCTCAGCTTGCTTTTTCTTTCTGTTTGCCTCTTCTTCTTCCTTTTTCTTTTTCAGTTTCTCTTCTTCCTCCCTTTTTGAAAAGGTATCCTCTTCAATTTCACCGAAATCTTCATCATAGTCAACCTCATCTTCACCTGTATTGTTCTTATATCTCGCTGAGTCAGCTTGTGCTTTGCCCAATTGTATTTTTGAATCCTTTTTCGTTGTCTTCTCAGATTTTTGAGGAGAATATTCCGCATGTTCATCCTCTTCTTCCAAAGGCTCCAGATCGGGCTGATGGAACCCAGAAGCGCGCTCACCAAAGCCACCGTCATCGTGCTCCCCATATCTCTGCTCTTCAATCTCCTCTTCGTGTTGTAGTTTTTCTTCCTCTTCTTCTCCATGATCAACAAAGATCTCAAGAAGAGTCTCGATAGAGAGGTGTTTTAAACTGTCACTCACAGCAAACACTCTACAGATAATATAATCGATCTCTTCTTCACTGAATTGGAGTTCGAGGGTCTTGCAAGTCTGAATGAAGGTCTTCTTAGTGAAATATTCGTTGTTTGAAGCTGAGCTGAGGGCAATTTCGAAAGTTTCTCGGTATTTTTTCAGTTTCTATCAGAGAAAAACAATTATCATCTGAGAGTGTTAGGAGAGAGTATACTTCAGAGCAGCTATGGAAAAGGATATGCTCCTCGTGAGCAGTGGTAAAAGTGACATTTCCGACGATATGTTTTAGTTTTTCGATAATATTTTCGAGAGTTTTGTGGATCTGATCTGAATAAACAATACTCTCCTCTTTAGGCTCCTCGATCAAATATCGAGCAAGCAAATGGGCATCCGATTTCTCTGTGACATAGAACGGATCTCTATATTTACGAGTTAACGACAATCATTGAAATAGTTTTCTCACCTTTGTAATAAGTCAGTAAGCTGCTTGATGTTTAGCTCATCCTCGCTTCCCACTCCCGCTTCAGTTGCCAAATGCTTTGTAAAAAAATTATAATCACTCTGCTGAAGGGTCTTTCTTACATATTCGAGCTCATGGAACGCAAGTCTATGCAGTCTGAATCTCAAGTTAAGTTCCGAGGCGATTAGAGCGACGTCAGAAGTATTCACTCGAGGGATTTTGGCAACTGGCTTGGTCTGTTGCTGTTGCTGGACTGGCTTCGTTTGCTGAGGTAGTTTTTGTTCAGCAATCTTTGGTTCTTCTATTCTACGAGGCTCCTCTGGTCTTTTTTGCTGTTCAGTCTTGGTGTTGGGCGCTTGTGTAACTTGGATTTTGGGTTGTTCAGGCTGCTTTTGTTGTTGGAGAGGAGAATGTCGGATTTTAGGATCTTGATCTGAAGGTCTCTTTGGATGCTCTTTTTGGTCCTCCTCGATCTCGTGATTACTCTTGTTAGTTGGAGGAGAAAATCCTTTATTTCTGCTGTCATTGGTCGGTTGAGGGGTCGCCTTCTTTTGGTTTTCTGCCGGACTTTTCTGATAGCTGCTTTGAGTAAATAGTCCAGAATCTTTAGGTGCTTCTCGCTTCTCCTGAGATTGCTTTAATTCTTTGATCTCCTTCTGCTGTTGCACTATAAGCCGCTCCTTCTCAGTAAGCTGCTTAGCCAGTGCTGAAAGCTCCTTGTCTTTGCGCCTGAGAATTTATTGATCAATCAAAGAATCTTAATAAATCTTCATACTCAAGCTCTTGTCTCATGAAATCTTGTCGGTCATTTGCTTGAATGCCATGAATCGGTTTTTTCTGAGCAGCATATGCGCCTGCTGGTCCTCCAAACAGCTCATTCTTCAGGCGTTGGATTTCTTTGTCTCTCTCGGCCACAGTTTTTTTCAACTGGGCGATCTCTTTCTTGGTCCGCTTGTCGATCTCTTCATTGCTTCTCTAATTAAAACATCTTTATTCTTGTCTTCATCAGCATTTAGATTACAGTCAAGTTGAAATTTTGATCTTCGAGCATTCGGATCGCTTGTGCCATGTCTTCGTTATCTCTCTTAAGGTCTACGATCTGGTGAGATTGCGCAAAGTACTCCTCCTGCAAATTCCTGAACTCCTCCTGATTATTTGCGGAATTATTCTGCTCCTTCATCATATGGTCAAGGTAATTCTTCAACCTGATTGTCTCATCGGAAAACGCTCTAACTTGCGCCTTTGTGATAATAAGATACCAATTGACTTGCTTGCATTATAAAAAAACAGCTATACCTCTAACTCTTGGATCTTTGTATGTTTAATGCTTCGTTTAATTTCCATTAATTCATTTTCCTTCTGTTTCATTTCATTGCGAACGTCTTTGATCTGCTGTTTCAGCGTTATCGTGAGATAAGTCTATAAAGTTCATTGATTTAATATATCGAAGACGCTCTTTGAAGAGTACTTCTGAGAGGGATTTATCGCCACGAGTGTTTTCCATCTGAGTCGCTTTTTGCATTACCATCTTCTCAAATTTACTCGCCTCTTTCTCAAGGTTGTTGATTCTCGTTTTGAGCTTCAAGTTTTCTTCTTTGAGCGCATTGACAGTGCTCTTCAATTGAAGCCCTTCTTCATACAATCTCTCCTTGTCCTGTGGAATGTATTTGCCTCTGTATTTCTGATTATCAATTGCAGGCGGGCTAGCGTTTCGATGACTATCGGGAACATGACAATCACAAAATTTTTTTCTGTGGAGAGTTAATCGAGTATTACTAGTTGTTAACGATGGGACCTCTGCTGATTTGCTCTAGAGTCTGCTTGCTCTCTTGAGAAAGCACTTGATTTCCTCCAAAAAGCCCTGCTCCTGGTTGGTTAGGAAGAGGACCCGCTTTCAATGGATTACTATCACCAACAAATCAGCTATAAAATGCGAAAAAAGCATACGGTTTTGCTGAATAAGGTCGAGAGTGTGTCTGGACAATGAAGTTGCGTTTTTTCGTTTGAGAAGTCGAAGGCTTTTGCCCTGAAGGACGGTCGGGGAAGTCATTATGGTAGTCTTGATCCGGAAAATTGCCTTCTGGGAAGTCTTCTTCCTCACGAAACTGGCGCATGTCCTGTTGTGGCTCGCTGTTCTTCCTGCGATGCTGTTTTTGGCTGACTGGACGATTCATTTGATTATATTCACGCTAAGATATCGAATCAAATATTTCAATTTCGAAGGCTGAGCCTAAATTACCGGATAATCCTCTTCGTCGACAAAATTTCCAAACTGAGCTGACCTGCAATGCACGAATCAGGAATAAGCAAGGGAGATTTATGTAAGGTTTTACATCTAGCGTTTTTGTTTGGTAGTTACAAGGCTTACTTTTTTCGAAATCTGAATAATTAAATTATCGTATTGATGATTTTATTTAACTAGTCGAGTTGTTTCATTTTTTAAAGAATGACTTCTAAGTGCCCCGGCTACTATCCAGATAAAGCCTCAACGCTCTTGAAAAATCCAGTCTGTTAACGATAACCTGCTCTATCATATTGAAATCTTTCGAAAAATCTAACCGAATTACACTTCAACCTCTTATTACAGTCTCCTACACTCAATGCGTGACTGATAGGGAAGCCTCTGAGGTTTTTCTCTCATCACTTCAAATAAAGCAGATGTTTTTTAAGAAAAACAATAATTTTTTGACTTGCTCTTTTGAAATTTCCATCCTAGGAGCCAACGTAAATCTATTAGATATTCGGATACTTATCTTCAGTTTAAGAAGTAAATAACATTCTTGATCAAAAAGTCGTTATGTTGGCCAAGCCGCATTGATAGTTCTATATTTATGATTAATTGGCTATCGCCTTGCATCGTATTAATATTCTCACCTTCATATGTCGGTTAATTCAGCAGATATTTTGTAATTTGTTCTATCGGAGCCGTTTGTCTAATTTTTTAACTGATTAAGTAAATTTATTTTCGCACCAAATTTCTCGAATCCAGAATTTTAGATAATGACTTACTGAACTTCGATCATCGCCGGACTACAAATAGCCCGCGATGCGAAGCAACATACAGATCAATAAAAAACAATTATATCAAAATTTCTAACCAAAACAAACTAAGCAACCATGAATTTTGACCTCAGTTCAAACAGAATCATCGGTCACAGGGAAAACTACGGAATCTACGAGCAACACAGCCTTTCCCATAACTGCACACCAAAACAAAGTACGAGTCAAGCGAATCTGAACTTCTTCTCTCAACAGAAGCAGCCGACTGAAAACACTAGAGGAGTAAGACGCCACCTGAGCTACAAAGGCAAGACTTTCCAAGGTTCAACTACGCCTCGCAATTTCCAAAACTCTGAGCCGAACTACGAATCGTCGACAGACGTCACGCTTTCTTCAATCGCGACGGAATCTAACGTGATGGCTTCGAACAATATGATTGAACACCTCGATGTGTTGAATTTCAAAGTGAGACCTTGCTCGCTGAACACTCAGCACAACCATAAGCAGTGTCCATACTACCATAACTCGAAGGACCGCAAGCGTCCAGAAGGCGGTTATACTGCGGACTTGTGCGAGTATGCTGAAAACCCGGAGAACTGTCCGAAGGGAGACAATTGTAACAGAGCGCACAACCGTGTCGAACAGCTCTATAAGCAGGAGAAGTATAAGACTAAGTTCTGTGGACATTACCCGCATAACTTGCACTTGTGCGAGTACGGAACGTTCTGCTCTTTTGCCCATAATGAGCATGATATCTCGATAGAACTAATTCATAACTACGAGTACGATGACGATTTCTATATGTTCCACTTCAAGACGGTGTGGTGTCCATTTAATCTCTCTCAGCATGATAAAGCGCTTTGCGTTTACGCTCACAACTGGCAAGATTATAGAAGAAAGCCAAATGTTTGCTCATACGACCCGATCGCCTGCCCGAACTGGAAACCCACCGATTTTATTGTAAACTACGAGGATGGGTGCCCACTTAAAGAGAAATGTACTAAATGTCATGGGTGGAAGGAGCTCGAGTATCATCCATTGAACTACAAGACGAAACATTGCCCAAGCAAAAACTGCATCAAAGGCAAAGATTGTCCTCATTATCACAACATCAAAGAAAAGAGGTAAAATATTTTTCTTTGAGAATGTCATTCTAAACGGATATTATTTAATAGGTCCATTACGATGAACGTATCTAATCGTGTGTTCAAGCTGATGCCAAAGAACCGAATTATCACGGGCACGTTCAAAAAGAGAAAGGACGAAGGATCAGGCTCTAATAAGAGTAATGGTTCATTCTCCAATGAAGAATCTATCCCAATGGATAACCCTCCAATGTTCCCGCCTGGATTCGAAAGGGTTCAAAGTCTCCCGTCCCAAGAACAGCTCAAGTGGATGAATAATATGATCCAAAACATGATGCAGATGCAGTGCGGACATGAAGAGTAACTATTACATCAATAAATTATTCCTAAAATTTCGTCATTAGCCTCACAAGAGAGTTGGAAGTCAAGGAAATGGGAGGACATAAGAGAAGAAATTCCGTTGATTCGCCTTACTTTGGTGATAAAAAGAGACCAGAACCTGTACATTCAACCACAAATAACCACGTGCACAGCCTCTTTGGAGGCAAGCAGCAACATGTCCAAACGCAGAAGTTCAACGACCTGGCTCCAAGCGATATGATGTTTAGGGCAATCTTGGAATCACCGATGAAACTGTTCACGAACACCCGTTCGCTACAAGAGCTTGACCCAAGACCAAGATGCCTGGATACCTCGCTTCAGTCTCCTGGTGGTGAGGAGCTAGATAGCGCTGTGCGATCGAATTTGGAAAGATTGATCAGTGCCGAAGACTTTTAAGTTTTTTTTTCGAAAAGAAATAAAGCCCATATCACGAAGGGCTTTCTACTATAACTCACTAACTGTGTGTGTAGGTGGTTAGCATCAATAAAGGACTTTTCAAAAGATAGTAAGTACTACCATGAAAAAAATTAAATCAAATTTGTTATGAGTGGATTGTGAGCATGGATACTATTCAATTAATATATAATATTGATAAATAAGTGTTCATAGTTTATGAATTATGTTTATTATATGTGGTTTTAATTCAAAATCCATCCAAAATGAGTCCTTTTGAGCCTATCTAGCTACCACTGTACTGTTGCTACTGTTCGCAAAAGATATTTAAATAATTGTTTTGTTTTAATTATTACCTCGAAAACATGGTTAGAAGGAATAAGTTAGGTATATGATTCAAAGGCAAAAGTATCGTTGGAAAATAAGTATCGCAAGGATTGTAAGTCATCTGACGATAAATAATGAAGAATTGCAATATACATATTTTCAAACTTAGTATCTCTATAAAAAAAGAGAGACAATCAACCAATATTAGCTAATTAAAGCTTTCGATTTTTGTTCTGAGCTATAAATTTATCAATAAGAGTTTGGAGCTGCGTGTCCATATCTTGAAGTCGCTGTCCCATGTTTTTCACGTCTTCTCGCAGCGATTCGAACTGTCTGCTCATTTCTTCACTTAAATCGGTAGGATCAGCTGATTTTATTTGCCTTTCAATAAATTTGATAAATCCCTCAGCTACGAACCGCTTATTTCCGTTACCTTTTAATGGAATTAAAGATTCGAGCGTTCTTTTTTAACTTCTCAACTGTTAGTCGAGTGATATTATCAGCCTGCTTCTGAGAGATTTTGCCTTGCTTTGCCTTCCTCAACGTGATACCATACCTAGCCATGTTTGTTACAAGGAAAGACGCCTGGTCTTTCAAGGCTTTTCTGAGGTTCAATCGTTGAAGAATTGTTAATGCCTATCAGAAATTCGAAAAAAAAGCGTCACGAACTCGAAAGTATTAATGGAGGATATACTTTCTTCTCGCCGCTTGTCAGATTTAAGGTGTTTGTAAGAGTAACAACCATGAGCGAGATAACTGAAATCCCCCAAATAGAAATTAGAAATATAACTGCTCGACCAGGGATAGTTTTGGGATAATAATCTCCATAACCGACTATTCGTTACAAAAGGATGTTATTTTCCATTAGAGAAAAGCTGGTACCAGTCGTAATGGTAACAATAGTCAACCACACAGTATTTAAATAGTTTTGAATATCGGTTGATGGGTCAACTGTTGAAACTGGCCTAATATGATGATAATTTATTATGATGTGAGCTGCAGTAGCATCAAAACAGTCACCTTTCACAAACTCGGAGAGCATAGCCGAGGATAAAGAAACTCACAATTAGGATAAGCGTGATCACTCTAAATGGTTTTGTTTTCATATTGCATTTGATTGCGAAACCGTAGCCTTTTTCTGCGCCATACATATCACTTTAGGAGGATGATTAGTGCTATCGAAACAACAAATCAACTAAGTACCAGATTCTTTGAGCGCGGGTAGAGAAATATTTGCTCTGGAAGATGATAATTCGGATTGGGAGATAGAGTCTGAGCAAAATAAGCAAGTAGAAAATGTCATTTAGCTCGTATCTGAGTTCATAGCCATAAGGACTTCCAGTCGTAAAATAAATTCCTTTTTAAACCGCGATGTAAAGACGAAGACCAATAAAAACTTACCTCTGAAGAATGGATATGGCTGTAAGAGAATCACAATAATCTCGCATAGTAGGCCTTGATACTGTCGAGAGGAAAATATATCAGCTTTCTTTGAAAGTTGGTTCCTTGATTTCAGAAACCGAATGTATTGCTGATATCGAAGTACAGTTAGGAAAACTATTGCACGAAATAGCTTGTTAAATGCCATCTGAAACAGCTTTATTACTGAGGACAAAAGAGGTGCAGAATATGAGCCATAGCGCTGTATCAGCTTCGAGAGCATAAGTTTTTTGCCCTTCAAATTCAAGATCGTACTGCATAATGATATTGATAAATTTTTTTTTTGTTAAAAAAAAGGGCTTACTGCAATTATTGAAAGGAGAATGCCCAAAAGCGAGAAGAAAAGCAGTCCAAACTCATTCATTTTAAGTCTGGAGAACTCAAATTTTGTTACACGTCCATCTTCAAGATTCCCTTGACTCTCATCTTCTTCAGCCTGGTGTCTATCAAAAATTTCTTCCACAGCCTTCCGAGTGCTTATTAAATCGAAATCTGCTTGGAATCCGGCCTTCTCGTGTTCCACTTGAACTGCATTGCTTTTTTTGTTTAGATCATGCTCTTTTTCTTCCAGATTTGGACTGAGTTCTTCCTCAGCGAGCTTCAGCTTGGCACTATCTACCGGTGTAACTTGGGATTTTTTGGGTTCTAGATGATGATGACCATGCTTTTTCGCGGGAACTACATTCTTTAGCATAGTTTGGTGTCGAAGTTGGTTTCACTCAATAATTAAAAATAACTCTTGTTTATATTATTATTCGGAATGGTCAATCAGCGCCAAGGCTATCTATTTGCTTATCAGATTGAAAAGAAGAGAAGCATAGTTAACTGGAGAAGCAAGTGAGCGAATACAGGGAAATTTTGATTTATTAGTTTGAGATATAAGAGGCTAAATTCAGGAGATGAGCTCTATAGCGTAGCGGTGGAACCTTACAACGATAGCACAACATATCAGTATGCAGGTCAGATTCTCCTAATTGCGATGTCGCTAAAAAGAAGGTTATCTGGGGTCATTCAAATATTTAAACTGAAATATATTTATATATATGCATTCTCTCTTTCACTAAAGTAGACCATCATTGCATCGCTATCGTATTGAAAAGCTTCAACATTTCGCGCACTTAAGAATGGCCAATACAATGTCATAAACACCTAACTCTAACTCTTGCTTCTGTTAATGACTCAATTATCTTTTTCTTCTTTCCCAAAAGCTTTCAAGTGAAGATATGCAATCCTCAAAACCGTAGTGATGATATTGATAGAAATTGTGCATAGTATGCTGAGCTGTAGGTACATACGTAATAATTATTGAAATACCGCTCCTTTCCCTCCTCCCAACAAATTGGCAAAATCGTTGATGATGTATGGTCCCGTAATAACAAAGTTTGCCCTGTTTTCGATTAAGTTGTCCTTGTTAATTATGAAGGAAAAACAAAAGAGGTTCTAATTAGACATAAAGTTATTATCTAAACCTAATTGAATTTTAACACTCATGGAGCATATATCAACAGCCAGTTCGAATTGCATAGATACATATCAATTTCTCTCAATATATTCCTTTAGCGAGTTATTTTCTCTTCTGATCTTGCGCGTTGTCTTCCTTTCTTCTATTTTTTCATTGTTGTCATATTTTTCCATTCTTTTCAACAGCTCTGCTCTCTAGAAAAACAATTTAACATCTCCAACTCCTCAAGGAGATAATTTTACCATCAAAGCCATTGAAATTATTGCAAAAATCGCCTTTCCCATCATTTGCATTTCGGAAATTTCCTCAATAATTCTCTCTAATTCGTTAATTAAGTATTAAATTGCATTCTACCAAACTAATAAGTGGGTTCATTCCACAGTTTATAATCTTATTTCGCTCAAAACTTACTACTACCTCTCGCTCAATCAACCTACCATGGATCACAAGTTCGCCAATACCACCGGTTCTATTTACTGCAAATCAACCATCACTTCCCCAAACGTCAAGAGCATCATCCAAGCTGTGTCAACAATCCTTCACTCTCAAATGCTCGAGGTATAATCTCAAAATCTTTTGTCTCCTCCCAGTATTCATATGCTTTTCTCTCCACCCTCAGGATGAAGGCTCTGGAAAAGAACTGTCGCCCGAGAGCGACCTCTATTATTTCAGTGAGGAGAAATACATCAAAGAAAAGCCAGAAGAGTTTGATGAGAAGAGAAAAGCGCTTTTACGAGCGATGCCCACAGCAGATAACATTTATGAGTTTACAAAAGCGCTTTATGACTGCGCCCAGTTCAGGTACTCTCTTTAACGCCTGCAAAATGAGAGTTCTAATAATTTGCGCTTTTTTTCCTCAATTAGCCCGGAGTGCTGTATTATCTGCTTGGTTTACATTAACAGACTGATAGCTTTTACTGGAATGCCATTACATCCTACGAACTGGAGACCTTTGATCCTTTGCTCATTGCTGGTAGCCCAAAAAGTAAGTTTTTTGAGGAATTACAAAAGCTAATGCTAAATCGCAGGTGTGGGATGACCAGTACATTACGAACGCAGATTTCGCTTTTATTTATCCTTTCTTCACCACGGAAGAAATCAATAAACTTGAGATAAAATATCTTGAGCTTATCCAGTGATTTTCCATTGCATCTCGTCGGTCTCATGAAGCAATTTCTTAGATATAATGTCACTGTGAAGTCAACACTCTATGCGAAATATTATTTCGAGCTCAGAGCCCTTTTTAAGGATGAGGTAAAGATATTCTCAAAGATCCAAATAACAGCTGCTGTCTAGGACGAATTCCCTATTAAGCCATTGAATGTGGAAGAGGCAGCAAAGCTGGAGAGTAGATCTGAAGAAATGAAGAAGAATGAGATAGAAAAGGCTGAGAAGAGGGATAAACTATCCCAGACCTTCCAGGAGAAGCCGCTGAAATCAAAAGCTATGGCCATCATTATGTAGCCTCGTTGTTGATACAATTCGTTCTCCGTTACAAACTACTAAAAGTAGGAGAGGACTCTTTAAATAGGAAATCAAAGTATTTCACTATTTCGCATTGGCTATCAGTCATATCCATGAAAAAAGAAATATTTTTGAATGCTATTTGAATTCTAATTCCTTTGTTATTTGGTGGCCTGTCTACATATAGCCTAGTATAAGTAAATATAAAAATAAGCGGAAGTAGCACAGGTGTCAAAATCGCAAACTTCCAGTATTAGAGTCAAACAACTTTCTCCTTTCACAGTTAGGAAAGGTCATTTCAATCTTTAAGCTAATTAACATATGCCTTGGCATTCTCATATTTCAAAGAAGAAATAGCCTCCAATAGTTAGCCAAAAAACCCTCTTTTATCCAAGGCTTGTAAAATTGATTGAGAGCATTTCCATAAACTTTTTTTCGTCAACAAGACAAATATACCTTCTTCAACTCACAGTGACACTAATGCAAGCATGATCTGTATTATTAGCTAAACTCTGGATAATTAATCCTTAACTTTCTTTCTTCTATAATTTTGCTCCTCAACATCTGAATCAGAATCTGCTTGTTGGTGTTGTCTTGATTTCTATGTGAAATTGCGTCAAAAGAGTCAGTGGATATACTTTAAGTAAATAATTTACATGGGCTCCTTCGTCTTCTCTTCGCTCTTCTCTTCTCTTCTACTGTCTGTTTGGATTGTTTCTATATTCCTCGCAATGTTCTCGTCCACCCCTATCATCTCTCCTGTGCTCCCGTCTATCGCCTCCTCTCTCATATTGTCCTCTATTGTGCGGCTTGTTTGGTACAGCTCTACCCGGATCCTCATATGTTTTACGCTCGTCTCTTATCTGATTCCCGGTTTTTCCTCTGCCGAACTGTCTCTCTTCAGTAAATCCGATATCCCAATCTATTCTGATCTGTCGTTCATCAATCCTACATTCCGATTACACCCAAACAAGTAAGGAATCTACTGAGTTCCATTTAAGCAGTCCACGGCATAACAAGCATCTTCGTGAGTAGCGAACCTATTGAAACCCTCAGTTTGTTGAATGTTTTGGAGACTGATTTCTCGACAAAGCAAAATCCACAAGGCTTTTTTTCCTTTTTATTAAGTCCATTTTCAAGGCTGTGATTTCGCCACAACGACTGAACAATTCGTAGAGAGACTCTTCACGAGTGTAAAAAGATAAATTGCCTGAGTTCCATCAAGTTTTATAATGAGGTTATCGTATTTGTTTCATCTTACTGACAAAGATTGTGCTGCTGTTCATGAGTTTCTTTTGATATTCTTCTGGACTCAGCCCTGAGCGCTTATCATAATAGTTGGATTTTGGTCTCAAACTTTCATAGAGATGTACCACAATTCTGAAAATAATTCGGGATTTAAAGATTTTTCCTTAATTTTGAATTAATTTGTATTGGCCTCGCTAAATATTCAAAACTTCAATGCTTCAATCCCTAAATGAATAAGAAAAATATCATAGCTTGAGCTGCGCTATTCAATCCTTCTGGAAATAACTCTTACTTGTAGCACTTGTTTCTTTATGTAGTTGTTAAAATTTAATGGATGTAGTAGCTCGTGCTAAAAATGTAATACTGCTATGTATTCAACGGATAAAGACTAACTCATTTAGAATCAAAGTAGATCTCCCTAACTTCACAGCTAATAATATACATTATACTTGATATATATAAACTTATTAATGTTCTCTTTTAATTTCCTTGATACTCATTAAAATTGAGATAGATTGGATGTTGCAAATACATAATGAAAGATACTAAAGTTTTATTCCTTCGCACTGGATCCAATGTTTCAGTGCAAAGGCAGCAATAATAAAAAAAATAAAGTCTCACTTATATCTTGATTGAAACGACGTTGGTTCCTGAGGCATACTTTCTCCTTCTTCTCTGATGACCTTCAATGTTTTTCCGTAGTTTCTTTTTGTTGCAGAATCTACGAAAAATATTTCTCTGCTCAGAGTGTTTACGACTGCGAAGTAAAGCGCGTTGGGTTGCTGCTCGATAACCTTCTCCAGCTGCTTTCCAGTTCCCAATGCCTTCTCGACAAGGAGATAATGATGAGGATCGGAGTCTTCTTCATTTGGCTCTTGGTAAGAGTCATTAGAGGCGTACGTATTGTGGTGGTGCTGATGTGCGTAATCATGTTCAGGGTAGTGATTGAACCTTTCAGCATTGGCACCAGCAGGAAACCAGCTTTCTTGCAGATCCATATGTCTTATCGCATTCGGATGCTGGAGGACACGAGTCGCAGTATTAACAGGCTGATAGTGCTCGAAAGTTCTTATCCTTGGGTCTATCAACTCTGGGAGGATTACTCCCGGAGGCATTCGTAAAGCTTCTGGAGCGAATTGCTTTGGGTCATAGCCAAGATAACGATTTAGCTCATGTAATTGCTCTTCTCGATAGTATCCTTGCTCCGGAGTCGCTTGCAGATGTGAGACGTGCCTCTCTGCGATGTTTCTTAATTGCTGATTTTGGGGAGGGGGCTGCTGTCTTTTTGCAAGTTGAGTAGCCAGCACTTGTTGCTGATTTTGCGGCAAATTCGTCATTTTAGAGTCAGCAGTGACCTTCTTTTGTATGGTATATTCGCTTTCTGCAAGATTTTTATAAAGCTCCATGCCATTATTCATTTGGCTAGGTTGGAGATCCTTAGAGGAGTCTCCTGATGGTTTAGCTTTGCGCTTTTCATTGGGAAGAGAGCTCGTGTTCTTAGTTTTGTTTTTTCTTAGTTTGGAGGTGGCTTTGCTTTGCTCAGACTCCTCAGATTGGAAAAGCTCTTCGGATTGCTTATGTTTATTGGATTGTAGATTAGAATTTCCTTCCTTCTCAGAGAAAAGGATAGCAAGTTGCTGTTTATTGACTGATTTATCACCATTCTTAGCATTTAAGATCGCTTGAACCATTTTTTTCTCCGAGAGCTCGTCTCCCTCTATGTCCTCAGGAGACATGGCGTTCTCGTAGTTAAGCTCTGTTTTATATTTCTTCATTAGCGAAATCCATCGGTTTTTCACGGAATTCTCGGTTCGGCCTCCCAAGCGCTTGGCTATCTCCGCCCATTTCTTTCCAACCTCAATGAAATTTTGTAGTATAATCGTATCTTCTTCCTCGGTCCAAGCTCCCTTCTTAATTGATGGATCTAAATGATTTATCCATCTTTCTCGACACTGCTTCCCTTGTCGAAAAATCCCTACTCCACTTCTTGCAGCCAGTTCAATGGCCATTTCTTTCCAATGCTGAGCGCCTCTCTCCTTCACGAGCTGCATTAACGTATCATCTTCTTTCTGAGTCCATGGAGCCTTGCTGAGCGTAACTTTAAACACATTGAGCCACCTCAGTCTCAGCTGATCCATTTTCTTCCCAGGGTATATGTCTGCGATGAATTTCCACGCGGAATCATCCTAGAAGAAAAAATCTATTCAATGATAGAAAAAAATAACTCCTTACAAGATTATTATAGTCAAGATCCTGGTAGTAGGAGTAATACGCGACTAACGAAATCAAAAAGATTGTTTCCTCTTCAGACCAGTTCTTTCTGGTTTGCTTAGGGTTCCTAGCAAGTCGATATAATTGCCGTTCGAAGTGATCAGCAAGGGCTTGGTGGTCGAGTACCTTGGAAATTTTCATCGTGAGCTGCTTCTTCAGCTCTCCAGCGAAGTGGTTCACAGAGCTGCTGTAGCCTTCAATTGCACGGTGAAAGTCGTAAAACCTCTTCCTGTATTCGAGAGCTTGCTTTGTAAAATCCTCTTTCATGCTTTTTTTTTGGAAGCCTTCGGCAGATTTCTCTGCGTCAGCATCGACAAAGGACTCTTCGTTCTCGAAGTGCGATTTCTCAGGGTTAATCTCGTTTGGGCGCAGTGAATCTCCGCTTTCTGATCGTACTATGTTTCGATTTGAACTTGTTAGGCATTTATTTACTTTGGATATAACTTACCATGCTTGACGAGTCTCTCTTCTGCCAAATTAAACTCAAATCTTTCGTGAATCTGTTGTTTCAGATCTCTGTTCATTTTTTCAGTAAGGTGTTGGGACAGTGCAGACTATTTTTCCTTGAATATCAAACTTAATTCAGCTTTTTTCAACTCGATAGCTCAGAAATTATAGTGCTGGCTGATTTTGAAATTTGAAATCGAGTCAGCGCTATGGCACCACCGGATTCCGAGTGGAAATTATCAAGAATTAATTAGAAAAATGGGTTCTAACTCAAAAAAGCTGTTTTTGAATTAAGCTTCTAATGATTTCTCAGCTGACCAAATCTCGGTTTCTTTTCGATTTTGAAGAAATCGACCTTTTTTGAGTTGCATTTTCATTGAATTTGAACCGATACGAACAAGAAATACTTATAAGGGCAGAACGAATATCTCGTGAATATGGGCTTAACAAATGGGGGAGTCAGGGAGAACGCTACTCTACAAAATACACTAATTGCTGGCAATGAAAAGCGGGGTAATTTTGGAGGATATTATTAGATTCCTGGGTTCTTACTGATCTAAGTTAGTAAATTTGGCGGGTGTGTGTGTAGTTTTTTATTATTTTTTTGAGCGTTTTTTTTTTTGAAAAAAAAAAATTTGTGTGAGCATCAAGAAATGATCATGAAATAGCCAAAATGCATCTCCTTTTCTGATTGACTCAAGGCTTTTCTCTCATGAGTTGGCTAGTTTTTTTCTCTTCGGAATTTTGATAAACATATGTAATTCATTGTTGATTCTCTGCTGCTGGGGAGATCGTGAATTTTTATAGAGGGATTGTAAAGATTTACAAATATAACTCGTTGCTGACGATATGAGAGAGTTGACTAGTCATGAAGCCGTCAAAATTAAACTTTGATTTTTTCACTAATAATTGAGGGAGTTTAACTTATTTGAGAGCCACCTGCAACGAAGAATTGATGCTGGCTTTGCCAGACATTAGCTACTTGATTCAATGAAGTGGACTGTATATTTTCGAGTGTGGAGTCTAGAAGAAAGATGTAAATTAAAGTATCAGGTAAGGAAAACATCGAGATTAAAGTTATAATTGAGTAAGTTAGCAGTAAGCTATCACAAATCAGTAAGGAGAAGATAGCTCCTAGCAGTCTGCTTTTAATTTTAGTAACAAATGCCTCTACTAATTCGAATACCTTTCATTTTAGCTTTGAGGTGACCCGAGATCGCAACCAAAATTTTATTATATTGTGTGTACCAAGTTGGAAAGCTTTTCATATGAATTATCATCTTACAACAAGGAAATTCTTGCGTAGCCTCTCATTGCTTGAAATTTCCGGTCTTCCTTTCGGTAAATTATCAAGCAACAATTTCCTATACTTCCAGCAACAATAGCAATTTCAGCTATTCTTTTTTCTCTTAAAACATACCCTAGGATTTGAAAAACAATGTAAAGTTTTGATATATTCATTTATCAAGATGGTTTTTCAAGCGAACATTCATAAAATGGTAATAGAATTTCTAATAGAATAATAATTCGCTCTTAACAATTACACAGACTATTGCTCGTCTGGAGTGTAATTCATCATGTGTATCAATCTGTTTAAGCCATATGAATATTTTTTTTCCAGTAGAGAGGTTTAGCTTATTATATCAACTTAGAACAAAAAGGCAAGGAGAGCGGCTAAGAGGAGTAGCACACTAATTCCGGTACGGACGTCGTAGCAGATCTTCAACTCTCTATTCCAGGTCTGGTTCTCGTACTTGCAGATTTCGCAAGTGTCTGCAGTGTAACAGAAAGTACAATTTCCACCGCAAGGTGTGCATTGGCCGGTAAGGTTGAAGTATCCATCAGCGCAGACAATACAGTGTCTGTTTCCTGCTCCGGTACATCCCAAGCATGCTGAATCGCATTGGATGCATGAAGCTGGTGAAGGTCCACTCAGAACGAAGCCATCTTGGCAGCTAGTACAATTGTCGGCACTAGATGTCGCGCAAGTTTTGCAGCTTGAAGCGCATTTGACGCATCTTCCACCGGTGACAGGTGTAATATTGCTGCTATTGGTTCCGTTAGTGGTGTTAGTGGTGTTTGTCTCATTCGTGGTGTTGGTATCAGTAGTAGTGTTAGTACCGTTGGTGTTGTTGTCGGTGGTGTTTGTGGAGTTAGTCTCATTGGTGTCTTCAAGGATTCTCGCTTGTACTGTACCATATTCAAGGGCAAAGCCTGCTGGGCAAGAGAGACAATCAGTAGCGGCTTGACCCATGCAGGTTCCGCAGCTTTCATCGCAAGGCAAGCACAGATTTGGAGCTGGACCAGCAAGCACGTAGCCAGGCTCGCAGGTCATGCAGAATTTGTCTCCTGGAACATTGCATGAACCGCAGTGGGCACCACAGGTGATACAGTTTCCGAGAGTAACATTGTTTGCGAGCGTTTCAGTAACGTTAAGAACGTAGCCAGGGGCGCAAACGGTACAGTTATTGCTGTTCGCATTGGTACAATTCAAGCAGTTAGGTGCGCAGGCTGTGCAGATGGTAGGAGGAGTTGCTGCGAAGAAGTATCCTGGCTTGCAAGAGGTACATGAGGCGGTTGACATCGTTAAGCAAGTCTGGCAGTTTCCATTGCATGTTTGGCATCTTGCTGGAGCGACACCCGCAATGGCGTATCCAGATGGGCAGGTGAGGCATCTGGTGGCCTGTGCCATATCGCAAGTTGTGCAGTTTCCTGTGCATGGCAGGCATGGTCCAGGATAAGTACCATAGAGGAACGCGTATCCTGGAGCGCAGCTGCTACATTGAGTGGCGTTATAAGGAAGCACGCAGCCTGTGCAATTGGAGTCGCAAGGAGCGCAGCCTTCTCCAACGGTACCGTTGATCAGAGCCCAACCTTTCAAGCAGCCTGTGCAAGTAGCGGTGTCGTTTGGAGTGGTACAGCTAGAGCAGTTAGCGGCGCAAGGCTGACATGAGCCCATGCCTGGAGTTGACAAAGCGAATCCCATAGCGCAAGCGGTACAAGAGTTGCTGTCTGGTTTATCGCAAGCAGTACAGTTGCCTGGGCATTTAGAGCAAGTTGAATTAGCGCCTGCAGAGTTATCTCTAGCGTAGCCGACTGGGCAAGTCAAGCAATCCCATGCATTAGGTCCCGAGCAAGTTTTGCATGTTGATGAGCATTTGCTGCAAGAGCTAGGAGCTCTGCTTTCGAGGTAGTACCCTTCATTACAGACCAGACATTGGTTGAGTCCGGAGGCCTGGCATTCAAGACAGTTCAAAGCGCACTGCAAACAGTAAGAAGGAGAGGGTCCTGCCAAAGCGAATGCTGCATGGCATTGGGTACAGCCATTTGGATCAGTGGAAGTACAGAAGTCGCAACCAGCCGTGCAATTTCTACAGATTCCTTCATCCAAGACTAATCCAGTTTTGCATGAAGTACAAGCTTGACCATTAGCGGAAATGGTACAGGTTCCGCATGTACCGTGACATGCCAGACATTTTGATTCGGAAAGCGCAAACCCATCCTTGCAATCATTACAAACAGACGAATTTAGGGTTTCATTCCAGGTACAATTTTTGCAATTTGCAATGCAAGCGTGACATGTGCTGTCTTTGAGATAGAATCCTTCGTTACAAGTGTTGCAGGTTCCATCGGCAGCGCAGTTGGAGCAATAATCACTGCATTTCGTGCAAGTTTCTCCGTTTAGTGTGTAGCCAAGTTCACAGCTTGAGCAATTGCCAACTGCCGTGCAAGAGGTACATCCAGCGCCACAGTGTTGGCAAGTTTTGTTCTCAGTCAGAATGTATTGCGAAAAGCAAGCGGTACAGTTTCCGGTTCCAGGGAGGTCGCATGCTGAGCAACCAGTATCACAAGCAGCGCAAGCATTAGGTGCGCTTCCGTTAAGAGTATATCCAAGCTTGCAAGCCATGCAGCTTTCGTCGCCTTCAGCGGAGCAAGTAGCGCAGTTTTTGCCACAAACAAGGCAGAAATTTGGTCCGGTAGTGGCTCCATTAGGGAATTGGGCGCCGCTAACACAGGATGTACAGTTGACGTCACCGGTTGAACTGCAGGTGGCGCAGTTAATACCGCATTGTGTGCAAGAAGCAGGACCTGTGGAGTTCAAAAACCATCCAGTCTGACAGCTAAGGCATGTAGAAGAGTCAAGTTTTGTGCAGGTCGAGCAAGGTGCAGGGCAGGGTTGGCATTGGCCGTTGCTCAAAATGAATCCTTCCTCGCAACTTGTGCATGAGGTATAGTCTGGAGATGAGCAAGTTGTGCAATGAGCAGAGCAATTTCTGCATTGACCAGGTGAGGACGCGACAGCCGTACCGTCAGGGCAGGAAGTACATTTCGTGGAATCGTTGGCGACGGTACAATTGATACAGCTGTTATGGCATTTGCTGCATCCGAAACCGGCCTTTCCGTAACCCGGAGTGCAACTTGTGCAGGTGAGGTTGCCGTTCAGAATTGCGCACTCTGTGCAGTTATCTGGGCATTTAGAGCAGGTTGTACCGTTCAGATAAGAGCCCGCAGCACAAGCTGTGCAATTGACGTCGCTGCCTGGCACTGTGCAAAGAGTACACTTTGGATCACAGGTCTGGCATGAGGAGCCGCTAAGTGCGTAGCCATCCTTGCAGGCCTGACAGGAAGTAGAATTTGAAGGACGAGTACAGTTGGAGCAGCCTTGAGCACAGTTGTCACATTTTTGTGCGGTGAAGTTCCAAGCGGTTTCAGCAGGGCAGTTACCGCACCAGAAGCCTCCGTCTGTGGTGATGCTGCAATTACCACACATTGAAGGGCAATCGGAGCAGGTTGTTGAGTTAAGATAGAATGTAGATCTGCAAGCAGTACATTGAGTATTGTCGTTGGCAACAAGACAGTCCGCGCATTTTGAGCCGCAAGCGCCACATGAGCCAGCTGCCGCGTTGAATGCGTATCCGGATTTGCAAGCAGTACATGCTGTCTCGTTGTTTGCGCTCGTACAATTGCTGCATCCTTCATAGCAGGCTAAGCAGACGGTTCCGGTCAAGGAGAATCCTTCGCTACATTTGGCACATTTGTCAGAATACTGACATTCGGAGCATCCTTCAGAGCACTTTTCGCACTGAAGCGTCTGGTTATTGAAACCTTGACCTTGTGGACAAACGATACAGCTGGTTCCATTTAAGAGAAATCCGTCGGAGCAAGCAGAGCAATGCTCGCTTGAGTTAGCGACATCGCACTCCGTGCATCTAGCGTCACAGGCACCACATTGGCCAGCGATAGCGTCGAGTGCGTATCCCACCATACACTCAGTGCAAGCACTGGCGTTTCCTGGCGTTGAACATTTTGTACAGCCTTGAGCGCAAGGTTCGCACTGTTTCGAGGTGGTATTGAAACTTTGTCCGATGGTACAGTTGACACACGAGGTGTCGTTAAGCCAGTATCCAACGGAGCAAGCAGAGCATTTTGTTGAGTCGCTAGGAGTTGAGCATTCTGTGCAGCTTGGATCGCAGGACTGGCATTCAGTACCGTTCAAAGCGAAGCCAATAAGGCAGGCGCCGCAGGCCGAAGCGTTGTTTGGTGCGGTACAGTTGAAGCATCCTTCAGCGCAGGCGCTGCAGGTATTGTTTTCCAACGCCCATCCTTCGGTACATTGTGTACACTTGTCGATGTAGGTACAGTCGGTACAGTTAGCCTGGCAAGCTTCACATTCTAATGATGTAGAATTGAAACCATGACCTTCTGGGCAACTGATACAGCTGGTTCCGTTCAAAACGAATCCATCTGCGCACTCAGTGCAGTGTTCGTTTGAGTTAGCGACAGAGCAGTCTATGCATCTAGCGTCGCAGGCACCGCATGAGCCAGTTGCCTCGTTGAATGCGTATCCTACCATGCACGAAGAGCAAGCAGTCTCGTTTCCTGGGCTTGAGCAGTTTGCACAACCTTGAGCACAAGGTTCGCACTGTTTCGAGGTGGTATTGAAGCTTTGTCCAAGGACACAGTTAACACACGAGGTGTCGTTAAGCCAATATCCGAGGGCGCAAGCAGAGCAATTTGTTGAGTCGTTAGGAGTTGAGCATTCTGTGCAGCTTGGATCGCAGGACTGGCATTCAGTACCGTTCAGAGCGAAGCCTACGTTACAGGCAGTACAGTTACTTTGGTTGTTAGGGCTGGAGCAGTTTGAACAGCTTGAATGGCAAGCTTCACATTCAAGAGAGGTATAATTGAATGCTTGTGAAGCATTACAATGCACACAAACTGAGGTCGTCGTGGTGGGGCTCAGAACACAAGTGTCGCAAGTGCCAGGGCAGCAAATTCCGGTTTCTCCTTTTTGGTAAAGAGTGAAACCTTCCTTACAAATATTGCAATATGTAGTGGTGCTCCATATGGAGTAATCGCAGCTGATGCAGTTCAAATCGGCGCCTGTTCCACAGTCGGCGGCAAAAGTTGCTGAAGGTAGCAAAATAACTACCAAGAAAGCAATAAAGACTTTCAACTTCATAAGATCTCAAAGATCAGATGCAAAGATAAAATTTTTAAAGATTATAAAAAAAAAATGAATGAGCTTGTAATTTAGCAGCTGAGCTTATGCTATTTTAAGTAAGAAGTTTAAATCTAAGCATTTCAATTAAACAGGTAAAATCTTCAGATCTGAACTGGTTTGAAATCATCTATATCATTATTGTATGATGTTCTGATTCTAATAAACATAGTATGACGATGTCTCATCATAACAATGTAGTTTAGCCAAATAGTTGGTAGAAAACTGTTAGTTTTGCAGTTAATTATTGAAATTATTGACTATTGAGAGCAGATATGAGGTAGTATTGATCTTAGCGATAGATCTGCATTATTGACAGGAGGAGATCGATGAGAGTCATTTTCCTTTCGAAGAGGTTAACGTAAATTTTTAGGGGAAAAGTCGTGATCTAGTCAACTAACGGACATTTTTGCTCCAAATGCAGATAGAATTGGTGATTAGAGAACAAGAACTAAATTAAGGGAAATATCTTCCTCATGTTTCAAGGCACTGAGGATAAACAACAGCAAATCCTAGGAGAGAGAGAGAAAGCGAAGTTTTAATTTTCAGAAAAGGACAATTTTCAATTTCTCATCTTTGTGAAAGGATTATCATTATGAATCAGAAGAACTTTTCTCACAAGCGAAAAGAGTTCCTTCTGTGAAATAAATCGAAACTTTTTATGCTAAGTTCCCTGTGGATAGCTGGTATATCAAAAGGATAAATCATTATGCTTGGATATGGTCTTGATAAACAAAGCAGCTGGAGACTTAGCAAACCTACACTGAAAAACGGCTCGAGGATGAGTGTTAGCTTCGGGCAATTTCCCCTTTAAACTTCCCTTAGTTTTTGTTGAAAGAAACTATATTCATATCGAAAATCAATGGTGTGCTATTGACCGAAAAGTTGATTCTCCATATGCATCTACTTTCGAGAAAGCTTTCAGCTCTGTCCTGTGGAGGGATAGATTGAGGGGAAAAAAAGGTCGTGATATCTGCTGGCTTAGAATTCGAGATGGTAGTAAAATCAATGGGAAAAACAATAGATTGGCTATCTTGCTTAAGATTGATGATTTGAACAGAAGAAACCTGAAATTGTCAGCCAAATGCATCATTTCTGATATATTCGTTCCGTTAGAAGCGATGAGTTTTTTCCGCTGAGCCAAGATAATTGCTCATCGATTTTACTCTGAATTAAATCCAAAATTGGTTCAGTTGACGTTTTCTAATGATACAAAATCACTTAAAAACCATTCTCTGAAGAAACCACAGTTTTTAAAGTTTTCTTTTCATAATCCAGAGCTATTCTTCTCCTTTCTACTGAGGAATGACGTATCTGAGCCACTCCTGGGGAAATTCTGGGAGTTTTTAATAACTTCACATGATATTGTAAACAATTTGGAAGTATTGAAAAATTAGGCCACCTCACTTGGCCTTTTTGAGGAGAGAATTGTACGTATAACTCTGTTGTTCCTCTGTTGTGAAAAATAATGTTTAAGAGTATTGAAATAGCGAAGCAGTTTTATAAGATTGGCGCGAAAAAGAACATTTCTTCCCGTAACATTCTATATTTCAGCTTTTATCTAGCGGTTTTATCCACCATGGCGAGTACATTACCAGCGACAACAACGAAACAATACTTGACTAAATATATGTGGATATCCACTGTATAATGCTTGAGCATGATATAATTTTTCAAGATTGAACAATTAAGATGTTTCCGAAAAATTGATCGAAGAACGTCACTGAGGACTCATATCATAGCACCTACTTACTAATCAGTCTCTGATACTTCGATAGATGATGGCATTTTGACTAAACTAATTTTTTTTTATTGGGCAGATCATCTCACTTCTGTCATTCCAATAAAAAAAAAAGAAATCATATGCAAACGTGCGATCTCTTACTTTGGCACCCTTAAATATTTATTCTCTGAAGTTGAAAGCAATAAATGATTCATATATCTATATATTGATTGGTATAAATTTGCCATCCAATGTGATCGACGCTATGATGGTATTACACGGAAATATTTAGAAATCTAAACCATTTTCACCGAATGTTTACGGCTTGAAGTTTTAGAAAGCGATTTTGGTGGTTTGTAGTTGTTTTTATGATAATCGATATTAATAAGTAACCAATGTGCGCCTTGGACGATATGAACCCCTTTATTATGGAATTTTTCTTCGTTTACTCGCGCCAGGTGTTCATTAATTATTTTGACGACGCTAGGTGTCAAATAGTAGTTCTTCACAGCCCGAAGGAGGCCAATACTCAATGGAAGGGTAAGCAAGGCAATTAAGGACCAGTAATGGGCTCCTTCAAATACTTTATAATTAAAACAGTAAATCCCGACGGCCGTCGAAATGAAGGAGCCGAAGACGAGCAAATGAAGAATATGGTAGACAATTGAGTAAGCTCTGGTTTTGGCATTGATCTCCTCGACGAGATCAGTGTATTCTTCCAAGGTAATCCATCCTTCCACTGATACTGAGTCAAAATACTTCGCATTATTCGATGGAAGGCAGGGAAAGCCATTTAATGCATAAAAATTCATGAAAAAATTGTTTTCATCTGCCTCAGGCAAATCTTCGTCGTCTGTGTATATCTTTAACTGATAGGGAGAATCAGGAGCTTGATCAGCCATGTGGGAAAATAGTAAGTTAACACTTTTCTGAGTTGAATTATGATTTGAATACAAACGGCTCAGGCTGTCTCTAAATCAAGAAAATTTTTCTAAGATCCGTTTTGTGTTTAAAACTCTTATTGATTATGTTATTATCGATACTTTTCAGACCATTCTATTGGCTCGCCTGAAATAATAACTCATAGATCAAAGTGTGTAGAGCAAACTTGCACACTTGAAGGGAATATGTGGAATAATTCCTCTTTATTGTTTGCTAGCAAAGTTTCTAGCAAAGTTTCCAATACTATGCTTACTCAAATTTAGATAGAACTGCATATATATATTCAAATCAATTTCATAAGCGACGTATTCACTTGTGTCAACGTGAAAAGAGCTGCGAATTGGCCTAATGAGCAAAATCATCGTGAAATACATCGAAAGAGCTAATGAAAAATCTTCCCAAAAGTTCGAACTACTTACTAGAAAGTTAATTGGGCTTAAATTCTGCGGGAATTTATTAAATCTAAATAATTCAAACAAAAGATTATCTATACTTCCGTTGGCTTCAATGTACGGACTCACAGTTCCTGATTCACGTCACCAAGGGAACTTCCATGGAAAATGGTGTCGTGGCCCCAAGAAGACAAGCGATGTTTCTTTCAAAGTACTTCCTACCTCACAACATGCCAAGTTGCTGATTTTTGATTCACATAGGGCTATCTTTATCCTTACGACGTTTCTGTTAAGTCTGAACTACAGAGAATCCGAACTACAACATTGATTACCTATAACACCGTGAAATTGGCATCCGCTTCCAGATTTAATCGCATGTTGGAAGATACACTCGTGTTCACTGAGTTGTTCAAGGGAGATCTAGACTTTGCTACTTCTCGTATCTCGATGATACTGAATAACGGAAGGAAGTTCTTTAAACAAATACCTGATGAGCAATTTATCCAATTAATTCTGCTCATTTGGGCAAATACTGTTGAGATTTCTGCCGAGAACGAATATCCTGAAAGGCAGTTCATTATCGATGAATTAAATGCTCATTTGAAGGTGTTTACTGACGGCATTGATTACGAAACTCCGATTACTTCTGAGATTGAGAACGAAATAAACCCTCTCATTCTGTTCAAGTCAATGAGTGTCAGCGAACAAGTCTGGGTGCTTTTTTGTCTAGTCTCTGAAATCGAAGATTTGGAAGTAAGCGAAGATACTAGGTATGAAGTCACGAAGAAAGACCTTCCGCTGCTATGGCAATTTCCTGAATTAATGAATAATCTCAAAACTAAAAAAATGGATAATTTAACCGAAAAGATATTTAAGGAGACAATAGCGATCGCAAGAAATTGTCTAGATTTCGGAGACGAAGAGAATAATTTGATCTCTCGACTTGATGGTGGGAAGAAACTGAAGAGAGGTAATTAGCTATAATATTTCTCTACTAATTTTGAAAAAGCTACGAAGAAAACCGTGTTGGTCACAATCGACCCAAACCAGAAATGTGAGGCTATTAATTGCATTGTCTGCTTAACTAGTCAGAGAAAAATTCTGTTCCAGCCCTGCTTTCATTGCGTGTGTTGTGAGCAATGCGCAAAATCTGTCTCAACTTGCCCAGTTTGCAGAGCTAATGTGACAAAAAGAGACGTAGTTTATTTCTAGATAATCTGAAAGAGATGCTGCTGGCTTAAAGAAAAAATTGTGTTATTTTGATTTGTTTGTATAACTAATGCATATTACCAAAAATTATTTTCAAAATCCTCCTCTACTTTTCGAGGGTGAAGTGCCATTATAAGTTGAAAATCTATCTCACTAATTCACTCAATTATTAGAACTTTTGAATGCATTAGGGAGATGTTTAATCAATAATATAATTAGTATTTGAATTTCATAGCAAAAACAAAATTAGAGTAGTATGTAAAAGTCATGAAATGAAAAGCACATTACAAGACAAACAACAATAAAATTTAGTAATTTATTACTTCTACTTATTAAAAATTTTTCGAATAAAAAAAGACTATGAGTCAAGCCTAATTTCATGAAATTAGAGAGTGATTATTATACAACAGTAAGTTTTATTGTCATCCTGCAATTGTTGGCAATAGACTTGAGTTTCTGTTTTTGAGATTATTTGTTTGAAACTCGTAGATATTTCAAGAATTTCGCAGTCTGAAAGACACTTGGATTGGCTTTCAACTTTTCTTCCATGCATTCTGAATAGCTGCATTGATCTGAACTAAAATCATCAGATTTTTCCCAAGCGCTTTTTGGTTGCAACAGTTCCTCGACGAGAACATTCTCCTCACCTTTCTGATAATCAAAATAAAAATTTGGTATTTCAAAATAATTCTCGTTGCAATTTTTCTTATTATAGTAGTTCATCTGAGCCAAGAACGGGTTTTTCGTTACTTTTTCTTCGACAATGGCCCAACCAAATCCTGAGACCCCAACTTTCAAATATTCTGGACCTTTTCTCTGCTCCAATTGCTTGAAATCAACCCCTTTGAGCCAAGGATGCTCGAGAATTTCGCTAATACCTTCTTTACATCCAAGTCTTTTCGATGCTTCTGGAGTGAGCAGTCTCACGCAAAAATCTTTAAGTTCAGCTGAGAAAGCTTTTGGAAGGATGGGAAATGAGAAATTTCCTTTCATTTCATTCGATATTTTCCTAAAATATTCGATAGGAGGAAGTCCACACACTAGCTCAAAAGCTAAGGTGCCAAGATTGTAGAAATCAGCAAGATAGTTATGCCCTTTATTGCGAGAGATCTCTGGTGCCATTACGCTAAAGAAATTCAATTCATTGAGACTTTCTCTGGAAAATTTTGAAAATTACGCTTCAGTTCCGCATATGCTGTAATTTAAAGCTTCTAAACTTGGAACTTTCTTGGAAAGCCCAAAATCAGAAAGATATACTCGACCATCGACGTTGAGTAAAAGGTTTTCAGGCTATAATGGATTAGAAAGGATTAATTGCACAGTTGGCCTTGTATAGTTTTACTTTGAGGTCTCTGTAGATAATATTATCATCATGGAGAGAAGTAAGAGCAATAATTGCCTCAGCAACGATGATCTTCGCTTGACTCTCAGTAAAGCTTTTATGCAGCTTGATGTAGCGGTTGAGATCGCTTCCGGGCATGAACTCCATAATCAAAAAGCAGTATTTGTCCTTTGGAAATTCGCTGTTATTTATGGATCTCTGAGCGATAATATACTGTTTGAAACGCGTAAAACAAACGGACTATATGAGAGCTATAGTTTTGCTGAACCATTGTGTTTCTCTCCCGCATGAGCATCAGCCTTTTGTTTTGATCAAGCTGCCCTTTCGGTATCTGCTTCACCGCTACGAACCTGCCATCCCATTTCTGCCTTGCTAATTGTTCATTAAAGGATCATATCAGATTATCATGCTATTGTGTCAAATTTACCAAGACAAACGGTTCCAAAGGCACCATCACCGATTTTAGCAACATATTCAAAATCTTCTATGCAAATCTTGCCTTGTTTTGGCTTGCCGATGTAGGTTGTTAGAATAGTCCCATTTGGAATTTCACAAGCTGATTTATCTTTCAATGTCAGCCAATAATCAAGACTGAGAATTCTTTCTTTTGTTTGCAACTGGACAATTGATTTGATTGAGTTATCATTTGAGAGATGAGTTGAAGCTGTGGCCTGGATAACTTTTACGACCTCCTTGAAAAGCTCGCCACAGGTTAACTGTTTCATTTGCTCAGAAGTGAATTTAATTTGCATGCAAGGAAGAGTAGCATGTTCAATGAAAAAAGCACGCCCCGGTAATTCTGTAGGTTTGTTGAGTGTAGTAGTATCTGAGGATTTGGATTTCTTATGAAATATGCTTGCGAATGGAAGCGCGAGCTTGTTCGTTGCTTTCATCGGTTTATTGTTCCGAGAATAATGTAGTTCTGAATATGAATTAATGAACTGTTAAAATTAATTGCCTGTTTCATTTCGCGTTCAAGCTCATCTTAATGGGCTTTGAAGAGAATTTACATTAGCTTGAGGAACCTAAGTAAATAAAGGCCTGGAAAAAGTAGACACGTAGCCCACCTTAAAATGGATCTAATGGCCTACATTATAATTCTGAAGGCCAATTTTGCCTCGAAAGAAGACGATCTTTGAAGAGGATGTCATCAAAGAATTGGATGGAGAGGCGCGTTTCAAAATATCAGAATTATCAGTGAACCTCTTTCGAAAATCCGGTTAATTGAAAAATTGGTCAGTTAACTTTCCTCTTAGCGATATGGTTAAAGTTCTCAACAGAAGCAAAAGAAACTTTTTATTTGTTAGAGATTTTTTGAAGCAAATTAAAAAATAGTTGATGAGATTGTAACTTTCAGGTGATATGAATCTTGTTGAATCACCAATATGTTGCAGTATCTAAAAGTGATACATGTAAAGGATTTCTTAGAAGAAATTTATAATTTGTTTAAAATATCAGATCTGAAGAGTTTCCCATCCTTTATCTCCTCCATCCTCTTCTTTATTCTTGCCTAATAGAGGCAAAGATATCCAGCTTGTATAACCCTCGTGTTTTGATATTGACTGATTCATCCATCAGACACTCAATCGATTCATTGGTGTCTTCTTTCAATTGAAAAGTATCATCCATTATTCTCCAAACTTGCTCATAACTCAGTTTTGTGTCGATTGTACTCGATCGCTTTTCATTATGAAGGAATTGACATCGAGGACCATATTGACACCATCCCTTCTCTTGGAAGTGTCTGCATTTGAGAGTCTTATAGTTGGCAACAGGTTTTGCTTTGAGTTCTTCGACTCCATGAGCGAAAGAGCAAGTGTCTCCTTTTGGGCACTCTTCTCCAATGATGTAATGTTTGCAGAGTTCGGTCTTCTTCTTATGTTGGAATCCTTTTCTTCGATTGGCAACTACTTTTTCGCGTCGGGTAGGAGCATAGTTGAGTTGTGTTTCTTTCAGTGGGTTAATTTCTTTGGGAACTTTTGAGATGTACGCGTTCATATGCCTGCTTTTGCCATTGAAGAAGTTGTTTTCATCGTATCGGTATGGAATGTAGTCAACCATGTTGTAGGATTATGGAAGTGTTGTGAGTTTTCTGAAGTGAGGTGTTTTTTTATTTATTTATATGATCTTTGGGAAATCGGTCTTTATATATTCGCATTTTCGTGAAAAAAACGACTATGTTACATTAATAAAAAACCAGTGAGGTATCTGAAATTAATTCGCGTCTAATATAATCCGTTTTCGCTCTGTTTCCGGCTCATCACATCTGGTAGAGCCACATACTCGAAAATGACAGATGTTTCATCCATTTTTCGATGCATGTAGCAAACTTTAGCAGGAAGATGAGAGATTTTTTTGAGAAATTTCGAGATTTTCATAGAGATTTGGAAATCTTCACCTCTTGCTCAGCGGAGGTGGTTCCAAGGGTTATTGGAAGGTTTGAAAATGCATTTTTGAAGTGTTAGAGCACTGAGTGTTGAAGGCTACCCTTTATGGGTTTATTGAATAAAAACGGCGATTTAATTCATAATACTGGCTAAGCAACGTATAATTAATTCTGAATTAAAGGACCAGTATTGGTATGACTCATGCGAAGCCCACAAACGGTTATCGGGTTAATCACGCGAAGATAAATTTATCAGAGGGAAGTTTCAAGAACGACCTTCTCACCTGTGAGACGGAAAGTCCTTCAGCTAGAATTCTTATGTCGAAGGGTAAAACAGTGTGATGATGACGCGGTTTCAATGATTCACAGAATTTCTCCTTTTTAGATTAATGAGTGCAAATCTTTGGCAGAACGAGCAAAGAGAGATAGGATTTGGTTAATTCTAGCCTGCCCTACCAATGAGAAACTTCTCTAAGATTTTCTGAGTGGCTTAGTCATAATAAGCCGTTTGTTGATAACAATTAATATGAAATGGCATAGAGACTGACTTAAGAACCTTATAAATTTCTCTTTTTCTTTTATGATCCAGCATTAATAAGCAAAGAAGACAAATTTGTTGTTGAAACGAAAAAATTAGAGAGTAGGTATGCTTTTGAGAAAATGACCATGAATTCTAAATTGAATTGTGTAGATCGTTTGGGTCAAAAGAAATAGGCTACAATATCTTCCAAGATAGATTATGAATTTTTCATCTCTAGTGATAAAAATCCAGCAGCACTGATATATATGTGTTGATTGAGTGCTATTAAGACAAAGAATTTATTTTTTTGGATGAGTTAAAATTGCATTAGAATTAACAACTCAGTGAGGTTAATATAAAAAAAATGGAATCCGAAGACGAATTCGTTCAGGATCTCCAATAAAATAAAGTGTAAATGTATATATGAATACACAAAATAGTAAAATCAGCTTATTTCCTCTCTAAATTGTTTTGATCTTTTAGTTTCCTCGAATACTTGCGAAAATATCCAACTTATAGAGTCCTTGAGCTTTGATATTGACCGATTGGTCCATCAAACACTCGATGGAATCATCACCCACTTCTTTCATTTCGAATGTATCATCCATCATTCTCCAAACTTGCTTATAACTCAGTTTTGTGTCGATTGTACTCGATCGTTTTTCATTATGAAGGAATTGACATCGAGGACCATATTGGCACCATCCCTTCTCTTGGAAGTGTCTGCATTTGAGAGTCTTATAGTTGGCAACAGGTTTCGCTTTGAGTTCTTCGACTCCATGAGCGAAAGAGCAAGAGTCTCCTTTTGGGCACTCTTCTCCAATGATGTAATGTTTGCAGAGTTCGGTCTTCTTCTTATGTTGGAATCCTTTTCTTCTGTCTTTAATGACCTTTTCACGTCTTGTGGGAGCGTAGTTGAGTTGTGTGTCTTTAAGAGGGTTAATTTCCTTGGGAATTCTTGAAACATATGCTGCGTGTCTGCTCTTGCCATTGAAGAGGCTGCTCTCGTTGTGTTGGTATGGAATGAAGTCAACCATGTTGTTGGATTATGAAGGTGTTTTGGGATTGATGAAATGAATTGTTTTTTATTTATTTATATGATCTTTGAGAAACCGGTCTTTATATATTCGCATTTTGGAAAAAAACGACTATGATAAAAATAATAAAAAGTCAGTGAAGTGATCAGATAATAAGGTGTTTTTATATATAATCCGTTTACGCACTGTTTTAAGCTCATCGAGCTAAATACAAAGGAAGTTTCTTTAAAAACCGAGCTATGCTCAAATATCATATTTGCCCTTACGGCGCTCGAGAAGCTTGACAGGAATATCGAAGATTTTTTCCGAATTCGCATCATATTTCTACAAAATTTTGAAAATTGAAATACTTCCTAAGAACGTGATGTAAGGCAGGAATCCTCGTTCTGTGAGTATTTTAAGGTAATTGAAGGAGTTTTCGGAAAAAGAAACTTCACGAGTAGTCTGGCACTTTTATTGATTAAATGATCGTTTTAATTCATAATACCACGGACCAGTGTAATAACGAGTTTTGATCTGATTATAGAGTGAAGGGTTATTTTAGTAGCCCGACTCATGCGAAGCTCATAAACGGTCAAAATGATTATTATTGCCTCGTTTCAATAATGGTGCTTTGGAGAACGCTTAACTGATGTCAGTTCTTGACGAAAGCTCGATTAGCTGGATTCATTTAGGATTTTGGTCTAACTATAACAATATTCAGCAATTAAAGAAGATTACAAAAATTGAAAAGATGTTGACAGGACTTCTCCATTCTCTGCGCTAAACAGCAAGCTTTATCGGCCTTCGGAAAGATTCTGGGGTGAATATTAACTAAGAAAACCTTTTTTTTGTTAATTTGCTGAAGATGAGTCAAGTATCGAATCAACGCAGCTTAAAATCCAGCCACAGGAGGTTTAGGTTAACTTATTGGACATTCAACACGATTTAAATGATATAAAAGATATAAGCACGTTGGTTCGTCGTCGTTTGAGAGATTTGAGAATGTAGTGAAATTAATCAGACTCAATTAAATGAATAGCTCTGAGACTAATTCTCTGAACTAATTTCACAATCGGTGACTGCTTCAAAGTTCAGCTGTCTGGGATAAAATCGGGCCGAGATTTGAGACTGTTAGGTCATATGCGGCTTTAAAAATACTGGTTCCAAATTCATTTCTGAGAATAGATCTACAATGTTATTAGATAATGAAGTTTATAGAGCATATGAAATGGACCCACAACTTTATCACCTGGTTTCCTAGTGGTCCAGTTCGAAAAAATGCTGTCTCCCGGAGAAATCTTAAATTTTCACCAAAAAAGCAATTTTCTTGGAGATCCAATTTTGAATAAATCCTGACTTCAATCGAATTTCGAAAAGTTGTCGGGGCGATGACCTAGCGATCTCTGCCTACTAAGAGATTCAGTAATATTATGATAACAGAATGAGAAAAAAAATTACCAGAGATAATCTTTGCTTCCTTCCACTCCCGATCAGGATTGGGCATCAAAATTCTACGAATCAAAGTCAAAATGCTATCCAATTCTCCTGCCAGAGGCATTAACAGCTCATCTTAACACTAGACGCTCAAGTATGATATTCAACTTGATCTTCTAAGCCAATTTAATTTAACCATATTAATAGCAGGGAGAAGATAAATTGACTTCCAATTTTTTGAAGACTTAGACCTGGTTGGCGCATTTTCAGGGTTGGCATTTGAAAAGCATTAATATTTCTGTTTTCAAAGAAAGTTTTTGACAGTAGAAATAACTCATTTCGAAACAAAATTAGAACTAAGAAATTGGAACCAAAGATATATGAGCCTGCACGAGAAATTTTTAGAGTACAATAAGAACCTGCTGGACCAGAATGTCCCTGTTGAAGACAAGAAGAAGATATTAGAAGAGTTGAAAGACCACGTCCGAGGTAGCGCCGAAAATTCTTCTCTCGCGATTAGGAGCGGATTATTCTTTGGGCTAGTAGCACTTGCGAAAAACGTGAAAACCGACGAGGAAACTCTTGACACTATTTTAACGATCCTAGGCAACCTAACTGCTGGCAATACAGAAGATTATACGCTTCTTGTTAACGAAGGTTGCCAAAATTTGATAATGGAATTCGCTGATCCTGAGCTTCCAGATCGAATCTGCGAAGGAGTAATTTTTTTTGATTTGATAATCGTCTTATCTTTTGAAAAACGATAGGCTATATGGAATATTGCTAACTTTGCCGTTGAATCTGCTGATGCTACCAAGTTGCTCGTCAATATGGGCTGTTTGGACAAGGTCATTGAGATTTACCTCAAAAAAGCGGATTCTAAGCTTCAGAAACTAACTTCAACAACGGCCTGGTGCCTTGCTTGTTTCCTCGCTCATCACTCTCTTGACGAAGAACATATGATCAAAATAATCCCTGCTCTGAAGGTCATTCTTGAGAAGGAAAATGATTCTGAGACTCTCGGCTATCTGAGTTTCATTCTCATTGAGCTAATCACCCATGGATCTCGCAAAATCGCGGAAGAGTTGGAAAATCATCAGGTGTACAAGGTGCTTCAAGAAGGATTTAGCAAGCATAAACAGCACTCTCTTCAAGATCCTTATTTAAGGTTCTACGTGAAGACTTTTGAGGTGCTTATTGAAGACAAAGACACGCTGGACATCACTCTAAAGCATGTCACACATGAAGATGCGCTGGATAACCTGTTTAGATACTACTTTGAGGTTGGATTGAAAGGCGCTCTTCTCCCAAGGCTAATGGAGATATCAGGCGAGCCAATAAGGAAGTTCCACGATTTTCCTGACAGTTATAGGAAGTTATACACCAAATTAGAGGGAGATCATTCTCAGACGTCGCCATATTTAAAAATCTTAAGAGATTTGATCATGAAAGGAAGCAAAGAGGTGCTGGAATCCTTGGTTCACGTAGAGCACAACCACGATAGCGGTTTCTTTCAAATTATCATTCGCTCGATTCCAACACGTGCAGTGGATTACGACGCTCTGCATCGTTTGCTTAAAGCCTTCAATGAGATTGTTTCGATTGCAAAGACCCATAAAGCCGACGCGAATGTGATCGAAAGGATCAAAGCAGCGCTACTTGAACATAGACAGCTTGTGAAACATTTCTTGGATAAGCAGACCGATGAGGAGCTTCAGGCCGAGATCAAGAAGCTCTATGAACACCTATCGATTCATACACACGAGAAAGCTGAACATCATAAGCCTGAAGCAAAAAAGGTGAAGGTTAAGGTGGATTCCAAACTGGCGGAAAATTTGCCTTTGAAGGACGAGGAAATCCCGAACTCTTTGCACAGGAAATTTAAAAGAATGAGCACGATGGCTCAAACAGCGGCGGAAGGTGCGGAGTTTTTGCAGAACGCTAACTTGAATCTGAGAAAGACTCGAAGTCAGACGAAAGCAGCTACGGAAAGTGCAGCAAAGAAGGGCAAAGCAGAGAAGAAGACAACAAAAGCCGAGGACAAGAAAACAAAGAAAGTGAAGAAAGAGACGGAGACGAAAGAGACGAAAAAGAAGGGTACTCCATCTAAGACAGAAACTCCTTCGAAAGCCACTCCCAAGAAGGTCAAGAAAGAAACTAAAATCAGTAAGGCACTTCCAGATCACCCTGCTATTCGTAGAACAAAGACAATTGAAGAGACGATGGAAGCTGCGAAAGCCTTTTTGCAGAGTCATAAGAAAGGAATGAGCGTCAGGAAGAGTTTGAGATCAGCAACAAAGGCAGCGAAAAAACTACGCAGGACAAAGACAATCCAAGATACTATTGAAAGCAGTAGGGATATAACTAAGCAATATGGCAAAGGGAAGAGAGTGAAACATGATGTAGATTATTCAAAGTTATTCTTTAAGAAGGTGAGAAAGTAAATAGAGATCATATATAATGGCAAGACTACATTGTGTAATGACTAAGATATGGAAGAATCTATATTGATTTCGGACAGAAACTCAACTATTGACCATTAATTAGAACACTTGATTCAGTAATTTCCAACAGAAATTTCTGTTTCAAGAGGAATGTAGGCAATACCATGATTGTTAGAGAGTCCTTTCCATCGAATTGATATAAGGGACTCCTAAAATTTTCAGATAAGGCTACTTATGGCACGATTATGAGAGTTAAAAATTGATTTTTCTATATGAAAAAATGCTATACATTAAAAATAAAAAGAAACCATGAATAATAAAAGAGCATTACTCATTTCGCGCCACAAGCTACATCGTATTTATTTTTTTTTTGGATGTAAAAATAAATCTTATTTTCTTTTTGCATAAATATTGAATTACATTTCTCTTCTTTAACACCCTATCATTGATAGCTCCGTCAAAGTCAGACATATATAACCAAGCGTTTTAGTCTGCGTGGTGATACTTTTTCGCCCTTCCTTTGAGAAGACTGTCAATGGCTTCTAGCACTACAATCACCTCAGAGTGGAAATCACCGTAGCATTTCCGATAAATCTCAAGGCTTTCATCATATTTTTGCAGCGCTCCTTCCGTATCTCCTTGATTCTTCAAATTAATTGCCATATTGTAGAGACAGTCTGCCACTTTTGGATGCGATTTACCGTAGCATTTTATATAAATCTCCATACTCTCTTGGTATTTTTGCATTGACTCTTGCATGCGACCCATTTTCTTTAGCACGACTCCTAGATTATTCAGCGTTACTGCCACTTGATGATGGCTTTCACCATAGTAATTTCGGAAGATTCGAAGACTCTCTTCGTGACTTTTCATTGCATGGAGGTACTTCCCTTGTTTTTTTAAAATATCCGCTATCTTAGAAAAACACTCCGCAATATCTGGATGGAAATCGCGGCATTTATTCTTCTTCAGCTCGAGGGCTTCGTAGTATTTTTTGAGGGCTTCTTCCTCTTTTCCTTGGTTGTAATAAACGTCTCCAATGCCGATGAGACAGTCGGCCACCTTGCTACTCCTCTGTCCGTATGTTATTGAATAGAGTTTCATACTCCTTTCAAAGTAGTCGATGGCCTCAGTAAAATACTTCTGTTTCACGAGGACAGTTGCTTTGTTGTAGAGGCAAGTAGCGACGTCTGGATGATTGGCACCCAACTTCCTCTTGAAAATTTCCTGAGCCTCGGAGTACCGTTCAGCTGCTTCATACAACCTCCCGAGACTGTTCAAAACGTTCCCGATTCCAACAAGGCAATGAGCATAGAGTGGTTGATCAGTCGCACCCTTTGAATCCTGGTAAAACTCGAGGCAGGTCTCGTAAATCTCGAGAGCTTGCTTATGATTTTTATTATTGAATTCGTTTTGTGCGGTTTGTAACAGAATATTAGCATTTTTCTCAATTTCAGGCTCATCCTCAAGTTTTTCGCTTGGAATGGGGATTTGATCGAGCTTTTGCTTTAAAGCTTCCAATGAAATTCTATCCTGAGGCGACTTCACGAGCATTTGAGCAATGATCAGTCGAATTGCCTTTGACTGCTCAGCCAAATCATTTGACCTGGTCGAGACAGCTTCAGAGAGAATCTTTTCTTGTATCGAGAAAGAAGAAACTGTTGAGAGGCTTTTGAGGATTTTAATTTGGGACTCGGAGACCCCTCGAGCATATAAAAATATCAGTCCTAGCGAGTAAACATCAGCTTTGCTAAAATCTACTGATTTTAGAGAATGCTCTTTCGTTATCTCGGGAGCAAGGAATGAATAACTATTATAACAAAGGACATCACGTGTGATTTTCTTTGACTGGTCCTGAGCTACAAGACAGCGCTCCCACCCTGAAAGGCTTTCAACGCCGTTCACAAAAACGATGTTAGATGGTTTGATGTTATTATGCGAGAGATTAAGAGCATTTTTTACAGAAACAAGCGCATTCACAAGATTGCTGAGGAGTTTCAACGAGCGCGTAACGCTGAAGGGGCTGCCGATATCCAGCATATCGGCAAGAGTTCGTCCTAACTTTGTGGAGTAAGAGATCTGATTACGTTTCTCATCTAAATGGCTCTTCTCTGGTCGTAGTATATGAGGAGAAGAGGGTAATTTTTCACTCAAATTGATGCCGTTTTTGAAGGTCTCATAGACTGAATTGCGAGTCACTTTTGTAACTTGCAGCAGAACGGATTCATTTGATGCTCGCTCTCGTGCCTCATATGTGGTTGAAAGGTCCGTTTCATGGAGGGTTTCGAGGTCGGTAAAGTTTTCAGTTATCCATTTCTCCATGGGCTTATTCGTCAGACTCGATGGTGACTGCGTTTTTGAAGTTTCTGAGGTAACTCTTTCCATCTTATTGTCGGAACAGTTTTATTTGTATGATTAAAGTCTGCTTCTCAAGTCAGATTTTTTTTCTAATTGGATGCAACTCAAGATTAATTTCAAATAAAAAGCAGGGTTTTTAATTACATATGTTTAGCTCCTCTTAGTTGTGGAACCGGAAACTATGAGTGCATGTTCAGCTTTCGCTAAACGTCTAAAATAGATAGATACATTGCCCCAGACAGTAATAAAATTGAATTACCAACGAGACTACAAGAATAACCACAAAATTGAAGATCATTTGAAAAGCGTCTCTCGTGGTGATGAACCTCTATGGAGGAGATCAATTTTTACTTTGGATGCGTATTCGCTTAACCTATGCCTTTAATGTGCGCCATAATTAGTTCATCAGAACTTGACAGGAAGAAGAGAATCACTAATCAATGTGCATATTAAAAGCTTGGTTAAGAAGAGACTGTCATTGATTATGCACTTTTCTGATAAGATCGATGCATTACGTCAACTGGGTAAGCGAGGAAAAACAAAAAAAACGAAAGATCATTATGTATCTATGGATTTGATTTCTCAATCTATCATTCTGTTTGCTTTGTTCTTAGCATGGAACCGAAATACTTCCACATACTGCAATATTTTCTTTGCTTGCTCATTTCCATCCTGTTTAAGAAGCTTTTAGTCTGATCTTAGATGCCTCATTAGTTTTGAAGCATCAGTTGTACATTAAAGAAAAATTGATTTGTTCAACTAAAAACAAAATATTGTATTGTATTCAAAATGCTCGCCATGACTAAATTGTGAAACATGTGATTCATCCCTAATCACTGAGGAATAAGAGAGAGATTAAGTAAACAACGAAATCAAAGGAAAATATTATAAGGATGAGAGGGGTTGCAGCAAACATATTAATGCCAGATAACACAAAAAAACAAAAACATTTTCTCACGTGAATAGGACCGAGAGACCCTTTTTTGTCGCACAAATTAAGGATCTTGAGAAAGGAAGTATAAATAATTTAGATTTTATCAACTAATATCTTATCTGAATCAAAGGGATACGTCTGGATAGGATCAAAACCAGTTGATAGCTCTGTCCTCAATGCCAAGGGCTGCAAGACTATAGCTCTAAAATTAGAGCCTATTTTATCGGGTGTTTAATTTACTCATATTTAAAATTTTTTAATCTGCTTAATTTCCAGCAGTAACTTGTGTGTAGATGGTATTTGTTGCTCTGCTCATTTCCCAAAGTTTGTTCATCACTGACTCTCTGGCGATTATTCCTGTCAAGTACACTATAGAATCGAGCAACTTCTTTCAAAAAAAGAGGTGCTGATGATTATTCTCTAAGCAAAAGCTAAAAGAATCATTTATTTTGCAAATTTTAAATCTCAGTACGAAATCGAGAATTTTAAGAAAATTAATTCCGGTCTATCAATTTTATCGATACAAAATAAATTCCAGGAACTCGAACTTCAAATTTTGGAGTCTCAGAGCCTCGATTGTTGGAACTAATAAATAATTGCACTCGTCCTTGTTGATTCTCCAATCAATAGACAGGCTCTTCTCTCGTGCTGAAAATAAACTTTTTATGATGATAAATAATTTCATCGAGAAATTAAAATTCATATAAGAATTAGATTTGGACTTGCTATGGCTACTGTCTATGTGTAGGGATTTTAGAGATTAGAATTTTTACAGCTGCACATCTTTGGAGAGAACCAAGTTGTCAATGCAGTTTAATAAAAAAAAAGAAAGAGATTTTGTGACTGTCAATATCGCAATCTTGGAAGTGCAATTTAATTATAATTAAATAATGCAACAAGAAACCTCAAGCCCGGTAGACCATTGGAAACCGAAGGCTTCTCCAAAGACTCGAATCTTTTCTAAGCTGGTCGATCGAACCAATGTGTTTGATATCGCTAAGTCCCGAAAACAATCTGCAAATGAGTCGAATATTCATAATTCTGTGGACTATTTTCCTACTCCAAAACACCATCGAAGCCGGCATTCATTTTCATCGGTTGGGCATCCAGGAAATATCAATGCTTTGACCCGCATCAGTTCGAATGAGCATACGCTTGTTTTAGAGCAAACTTCAAGCAACCCATCAACTGTTAGTGATTATTCTGCGGCCTCTTCATTTAAGGACGGATCGAGAAGCGATCTTGGTCCGCGAGAAGAATTGAGGAATGACCTTCTTCCTCGCGGAGAATCTGGGCAAGGCAGGAGAAGTAAATCTCAAAAAGTGTTTAGAGAACGAAAATATTCAAAGTTAAATGAGAGCTGTGATGCGTTAAGTCCTATACTTCCGAGCATCCGGACTGCGGAAGGCGGAAGTCCACTTTTGAAGGAAGCGAGGCCGCCAATTAACGATGCAGCCTGTTCAAATTTCGGATTTAATTTCTACTGGATGCACAGCAAAAAAGATGAAAATAGTGCACGAAAGCCAGCGCCTGTCAAGGATGCAACGATGGTGACTATCGGATTAACAACGCTTCTATTTGGAGGAACGACTGAAAATGGTCTTTCTAATAGCTTATGGATTTATAACACCTTCAAAGAAAAATGGAAAGCTAAGCAGACAGAAGGAATTGCTGGTCGTTCTGGCCATTCTGCAGTTGTGTTAAAAGGACAAATGTATTTATTTGGAGGTGAAGTGGCTCAGCCTAATAACCCAACAGCATTCAAGCAAGTCTCAAATGCGGTTTATTCTTACAACCCAAACCTTGATACTTGGAATTTGATTAACCCTTCTTCAAACTCGCTCGAAGTCATTAGTGCCAGAAAACATCACGCATCCTGCGCGTATAAAAATCTGATATTTGTCTATGGAGGGATTAGTCAGTACAACACATCTCTTTATGATGTCTGGATATTCGATACAGGTATATAAACCTCAACTAGTATCAATCTTTTTTAATGTCCGTCATAGACCAAAAGCTTTGGAAGGATTTAAAGATTAAAAGAGGAGAGAAAGACCCAAAGGGCATTTCAGGACACAGTATGATCAGCGTATTTGATGAGAAACTGGCCACTGCAGATCAAATGGTATTATTATCTTATTAGTGTTATCCGATGGTCTGATTGATTGACAATTAGAAAAAACAAGAAGGTTTTTATGTTTTTGGAGGAAAGAATGAGAATGGAGAAGCCTTAAACACTCTGAAAGTCCTTTCGATCGACATTGATGCTCAGGAACTGAAATGGTCTTATCCAGCAACAAAGGGACAAGGACCAGCCGCTCGATTCCATCACACCATGCAATATCAGGCCGACGGCAATTATATTCTGATTTATGGAGGCAAAAGAGAAAATTTTTCTCATGGCGCCTGTTTCAATGACATCAAGCTGCTACAATTTCCTGAACTTACATGGGTTACACCAATCGTAAGCGGAGCGATATCCAAGCAGAGATATGGACACACAGCATGCTTGCTTGACGGCCAAATGCTGGTATTTGGCGGACATTCAAAATCGAATTACTGCGATAATAACATAGAAACCTTGGAACTAAGTAATTATTTTCCCTTAAGTTGATGTGTTAAATAATCCATCTGGGTTCTAGGATCAAGTGAGGTGAGAAAGCAATTAAACAAGCAAGTGGTTGAGTTTTTTGTGGACGCAACTCAGAAGGTTGAAGAAACCCATGAAATGCCAAAGAATGAAGAAATAAGGGAACCTGAGAAATTGCCGGCGGATGAAGGTAAGGTCCCACTGGTTAACATCGAAAAAAAAAATTTTTAAAAATATTAGAGATTGCCAGAGAATCATTTTCGAGAAATTCAAAGAACAGAAGTTTATCGCGGGGTAGCCGAAAAAGCCAAGAGACCCCTGACTTGAAGCCCTACGTGACGAAGTCACCGCGTGGACTTCATCTCCGTATCGACACTTCTTATAATAGTAACAATTCAGCATCTTTGAAACGCTCAATTGATAATGTAGAATCTTTTGAGAAATCACCTCAATCAAATACTACTGATTCTCCACAAATTTATACTTTTTCACCAGATATCCCCAAATTGAATGTTATAAGTGCTGAAGGGAAACTTATGTCTTCGGAGCAGTTTATCTCTTCTAAATGCGGTAAGAAAGACCGAGTGATCTGAATAATCATATTTTCTTGCAGAACTTTCCTCGCGCCTCAGAAAACCCAGTTGTGTGGTCGCGCTACCCAATATCAAAGACGCCTCTGGTACGCATGGTGCAGGTTATTCGCAATTATTGCTCGGCTCACCCAACCTACGAAGTATTACCTCTTTTTGTTAATTGATGCTAACAAATTTTCAGGTTCACCGCCTTCCGACCTTTCTCGAGACGAGAGCGTGAAGACTCCATTTAAAACAATCTTTTCAAATAACCAAATGTTTTCCTTTCAAAACAAACAGTCGCCGACAACGGACAAAATAAAAATTAGACCTTATAATCAGCGCCCTCGATAAGACCAAAACAAAAAACGCCACAACGACAAATCATCATTTCAAAAAATTATTAAACAATAGAGATTTTGTTTTTCTCTCTCGTAGTAAATTTGTATTTGTATAAAACTTATACACATGAAATTTGTGAAAACTATTCTACTATAAACCGTTTTAGCCTTCCATTGTGTGTCTGTCCTTTCATTTTGCATCAACATCAATATCCTATTTTGTCGACTTCATGTCTACACCTGTAATTCTTTCGATCTGGTCAGACATATTGAGACTGTAAATGGCGAAAAATAACAAAAATGTTTTCATTGTAATATTGACCTTTGCCTCGTGCATACCAATGTAGTGAGACACATAGTTAAGTTCTAGATGTATATACATTAATGGTTCTTGAATGTGAAATGAACTAGTCATGTGAATGAAAATAATGATATAGTTTCCTGGAGGAAGAAAAAAAAAAAAGCGGGTCATATATAGAATGCTGTTAAATGATAAAGAGAGGCACACACATAGTAATTAGATATATTTATATCGAATTATAATTGCGGAGTTGGATGAGACGTTAGTCCTTGCATGCAATTAGTTTTGGTAATGGCGTTTAACTTAGGCTGAAATGTGATGGCTCATTTCAGGACTCTCAGTGCTTCTCAATAGCACTATCTCACGCCAGTTATTCTCTCTGCTCCATACAAGTCCCATGTCCATAAACTTTACCATGTTATGGTAACCCAAAATCTCATCCAAATGCCTTTCCAGATTTAAAATAAACTCGTGATATTCCTTGTGTTCATAAGGCACCAATACAAGGAGCCCTATTAAGGCACAGATACCCATGAATTCAACTGCAATCCCTATTGTCGAATAAAAGGTTGCATTTTTTGCCCACAGAGCTCCCCTTAGTATGAGTAGAATACCAATGAAAATGGCAACCACAGCCATAACTGATCCGATTTTTCGAGTTTTTCTTTCTGACTCAATTTTCGCTGCCTTTTCGATCTGTGATCCAAGCTTTTTGTAGATCTCAGAAAACACTTCTTTTATGTCGGCCGAATAAAGACCAGGATGAAAGTCTTCGGGTCGATGATTCCCTTTCATTTTGTAGAATTCCTCAGTGGAAACGAAAACGAACTCAAGATCTTCAATTTTTGAACTTAAATCTGTTTCGAAAGAGAGGAAAGTTGGATCTGTGGTATTAAGAGTGTTTTTAACCTTTTCTCTCGGTGTAGGAGACTCGTGACGTCGATGACTGTCAATTTCAGACAGGGAATGAACCTTGACTTCTTTATATCCCTTATCGCTCATTGCTTCTTTTTTCAATTAATATTATTCTATTTTGTCTCAAATCAGTCCGCATTGGGATTTAATTAATATCCAAGAAGAATTAATTAAGGAATAAAGAAAGAGAGTTGCAATGTGTTTTTTTTTCCTCATTGCAGAAGCATTTTCACTCCTATTTTCCTAATCAAAACAACCAAATTCTTACTTTTTTTCCCTATTTTTTTCAAATAGATTGCTGTTTAAGTGCTAGTGTCCTCATCTTGTTATCATTCGAAACAAGTAGACGGTCAGTCAAGGCATTTGAATGAGTTTGATTAAGTAGCTTTTTTCGAAGGTTCATTACATAAGAGAGGGATCCGTTAACGATTGAAATCCAAATTAAAGAACGAAAACAATCAATAAAACTCTAAATTACTGCACTTTAAAATGGACTTCTTTATAAAATGAAAAGAATTTCTTTGTTGACAACATAGATTTGATGATTTTCCAAGCCGTTTTCTCAGAGTTGAGGCAGGCTCAGTAGTCTAACTGATGTTGATTTTTCTAAAAAAAAAAGAAGAGAGTACAACTATGAATATAGTTTTATCGTTTAGTAGGGTTGCTGTGATTATGCTTCCTGTATTGCTTGTACGACTTGTATCGCTTGCATCGGTTGCATTTCTTGATTTTGTTGGTACACGCGTTTACAAGTTGGACATGTGCGTTTCCTACGAATCCAATTTTCTATGCAATTTTTGTGGAAAACGTGCCTGCATTGAGGCCAATAGACTACATCTTGTCCTTCTTCAAAATGTTCCAAGCAAACAACACATAGCCCTTCTTTCCGGAAGGACGTTGTATGCTGCTGAGGATCAAAATGACTAGTATGGATATGGAGTAGCGGTAGTTCGATTTCGTTTACAGCTTGCTGATTGTGTTGATGTTGAAAAAAGGAGTCGACAAATTCCAGACATCGTGGACAGAGAATCCAAGCCATGCCATAGCAAACTATCAATAATGCAGCTATTCCGAGACCGAAAACCATGAAAATATAGGCTAATAAGCCAACTATCCCGAAGAAACTCTCCAGAATGAGCTGCATTGAGGTCGCCAGCATAAATCTACTGCAATCTGATATCCTTACAGCCAGAAGTGCAGCAAAACCTTCATGTAGCACCCAAAATGTGTTTGCATGAAAAGATACTGCGACTAAAAAAGCCCCAAGTGCCCACAAGTACCTCTTCCATCCTCTGGGAGGGAAATCGTCCCATATTCCCAATAACAGAAAACCCATGATTGGAATATATTTGAAATCCAGTTTTTGCCAGAGCGACTGAAGTGCAACGCACTCCTTGGAGTGTTCGCTGAGGAATAAGTTTAATGACAACAAAAGAAATAGTGCCAGAGCCAGTATTGTCCAAGCAGCTTGGAAGATGAGTTTTTTAGTTTTTGGTCGCAATTCAGATGTGTCGACTATTTTTGAAAAGCAGAGAAAAATAGGAACGACCATTGAATAGTTCATTACTGTTGAAGTGATGATGAAATAGAACGTTTCCATAAAAAAGAGAATGTCATCGCTCTTGAGGAAGTACATCAGTAAGCATGATGAACATGTGAAACTGGCGACAAGAAGTGCTGTGCCACCGATTACGGTGTAATGGTCGAATCTTCGGGCTTGATTGCCTAGATTTTCTTCGAGTATCCCAAAGGCAACCCAAAAAAATAAGTGCATGCTATTGAAAATTGAGTTGATGATGATCAAATATGATCTTGGGTCAGCTGTCCAATTTAGGATCACGCTCAGGACCGGCCATTGTACAAGTGTGAACAGTATCACCAAGATTATCGCGATGCCTACCTTCTGTAGCATGTCAAATTGGACCTCAAACAATCTTTTTTTTTAAATGTTTTTATTGCCTTTATATTTCAATTGAATGCACTACAAACGCTAATTCGATATGAGCCTAATCATTCAAATCTGAGTAAAATTAGGCTAAGAGAGTTTTCAAAATTTAATTTTGTAACCTATTTCGGAAGTTTATTTCAGTTAGCAACGCTTTTCGGTGGCAGAGTTGATTTAATGTATACCCTTTTGGCGAGTGTACATATTCAGCAGCACGCAACGGGCATAAAGTACATAAGTTAATAATATCAATTGAAAAAAGCCTATTCAAAATGTGTTGGAAATGATTACTATTGAAAAACTGCACATTCTGACGAGCCAAGATAACAGTGATATGGTAATGGCGCCATTGTTACCAGTATTTGAAATTTTGTTTCTGGAAGGTACTGAATGTTCCTCCAAGACAGAAACTTATATCAGAGTTCTAAATAAAATTAACTATCCCGTAATTCGTAATTGAATGTTTGAAAATCTCATGAACAGTAGCATTGGGATCAAGTCCAGCATCAACTGCATAATTCATCCAACTCTCCCAATATTGTGCTACTGTTCAGTCTGTAACATTTTCAAATGTGTGTTTTGCATAAGGTCAAATACAGAAGATCATGATAGTTCTTACGAATCTGATATTGTAAAGGTCATTTCCGAAAAACTAGAAAAAATTCGGGATGGTCAAGCGAAAATACAAGAGTATAAAACTCATTGTTTCAATAAAGTGCAACTGTTGTTAGCACTTTCGGGTCACTTAGAAGCCATAAAAGCATTAGCACATGAAAAATACACTCATCTTTTGGATCAAGAGCAGAAAATCAACGAGGGATACCAAATCCTTGATGGCATTTTTGCCAACGGCAGAGTTAATTCAGAACAAACACAAAAGCTGCTGGACTTTTCAAACAAGCTCGAAGATGGATTGGAATCGATCGCAAGATCACAAACGGAAATCGACTCGAAAATTGAGAAATTTTATTCTACCTTCTCTAGCAGTCTTTTTCTGACTAAATCACAAGCGGCAGAGGAAAGAGGAGATGTGATCATGGAGAATAGTAATAAAAATGTTAATACCGAAGATAGCATTCATTCAAAGGAAACCCTCAAAGAAGAAAATCTGCAAATTAAAATCGAAGAGGAGCATAAAACACCGAAGCAGCATAGTGTCGAATCAGAGAAAAAGCCTTATACACATAAAAAAACTGATCAGCAGGAAAAAAGAGATGAGAAACTCAACGGTCAGAGCGAAATTACTTCAATCAATTGCACGCAAATTTATAGGCAGGCTAAGTCAGAAGAAATGGAGATAGAAAAAAAGCCTAGCAGCAAAGAAAATCCTCCACTTACACTTCACACAAACTCAGTAGTTTCATCTTCAATGCAAAAAGACACTTTGTACGGTGTTGCAGAAGAAGTTAATTCAAATACTGAACCCTTGCCGACATTAAAAAATAAGCTAGAGAAGAAACTGCCTGGTAATACAGTCTCTCTCAGAGCAGCTGCAATTGATGCCTTCCGAAAATATGTTCCCACGCTGATGAAAAATATCATGTGGAAGGGTCAGCGAAAATATTTTATTCGTGCTGATAGCTTAGACCAATTTTTGAAGAGTTCTAAGAGTTTTTCAACGCTGCCGGAACCACTCCCAGAAAATTGGACGCAATTAGTTTCTTTCGTTGAGCAAGAATCAGTAAAATTCACAAACTGCTGTATGAAGATTATGACTTCATTCGAAAGCATACAAAGCGTAGTACAACAAGTTTTGAATACTCCGATTAAATCTTCCATTCAAAACGAAATGGAGCTGCTTCTTCATTCTATTAGTCGCATCAATTCAAAAGAAATGGAAAATTGGAGAGTGATTCTCAAGAACTCGATTATTTTCCCGCTAGACCCTCAACTTGCTATCAAATTCAATTGCTTACTATGGACCGATAGGCTCCTCGCCACTTTCCTCAATAAGCGGGTAGCGGCTCAACAAGATGATTCTCACAGAGAGCAAACCCGAAAGATAATCCAGGAATTTAATGAGGAAGTTAAAAAGTTGACCCATTCTAAATATCCACTCCTACTGCAGAGAAATATTTGGGGAATATTAGTTACAGTAGGCATTTCGACTGGTATTCGTGCCTCTAAAATCTGGCAGAAACTATGTATTCTCGGTGGTAAGTTGATTGAAAAAAGTTCTCTGAGCAATAGCGAACTTCGAGTGACAGATGTTGTTGCTAACCTCTTCAAGATGAGATCGTTTGTGGTGAATTACTTCAACGATTTAGTAAATAAGAAACCGCAGTCCATTGTTGTATTTCTTGGAGCTTTGCGAAAGAAAAAGAAATTAAACCTTGTCATGAATATTCGATTTGACAAACATGCGATGCAAATAATGAAAAATTTTCGAAAAACGATTGCTGCTTTCACTCAAGAACAGAGAACGCAGGGTTCTAATCTGTCCAAATTACTAAAACAAATAAATAAATTACCATTTAAAGTCTTAGAAATCCAGCGAGTAATGGGTGACAAGATTCGGTCTCTTCAGGCAGCCAATTCGGTTATTAATGAACTGGAAAAAGCATCGAAAAATTTCGACAAGATGACCTGGATATCTTTGTCTCAGAGATGTGAAAGTATACTACAATCTCAACATGCGTACTTGCTTGAAACGAGCATGAGATCGAAAATGGAGCTTATTGTTAAAATATCGAAAAGTTCTGCAGTTACTGGCGAGTTGCAGGCGAACACAAATTATAAAGAGATTTTAGAAACAAAAGAAATGATTTCTCAATTGAAAAAACTAAACCATCCACGTTCGATTCACTTGAAATTGTTTGACCCTGATATCTGGGCGGTAAGTGTGAGGCTGATTAAGGCAGTGTGGGAGAACAAAATAGTGAGGCTAGATCCTCTCATCACTCCCGCAGATTTGAAAAAGCTGGAAAAAGAAGGAGATCTGTACAAAGGTCAATCAGAAAATGACGAAAGAAATCTCCAACAAATAAGGGATTTCCTCAGCTTTTTAAATGATCAAGTCACCGCGAGAGTGAGAGTTATAAACTCAATCAGAAGACCAACTGAATGGATGGCCTTTAACACAGTTTTTGAGGGCATAGTTGATTTTGAGTATGAGCTCACCCAAAAGAAAAACGAGTTGTTAAAGCAGAAAGTTTGATCAGTGCCGATTCAATTTCATTTCACAGCGAACAGCAGAAAGTTGCTACCAAAGAGGAAACAACAGGTTTGCTTCAAGATATTAACTGAAAAAAATACACAATAAAAACAACAATTTCGCAAATCAGACTTTGATGATCTGGTTTCTATTTATTTCATGTGATTCATAGTGCAACATATAGATGTACCATAATTAAATCTGAAATAAAATAGCAAGAATTTCGAGCCTAAAATAGTCTCCCTTCCCTTGCGATTGTCGTACTAGTCATCCTATGCAGAATTTTTTCTTCACTCCCTTCCAAAATTATAGCAGAAACGTTCAATTTCATTGCTCTAGAATAAGCTACTATATAACGGATCTGCGAATGTCTGAGTTTTCGTGACAGTAAAACTGCTCTACGTACTACATTTGTACATATTTATATTTGATGGCTACATAATTCATTCTTGAGATAAACCCTTGTGGGCGAAATCGGATCTTAGAAAATGACAAATTTTTTTGAGATTTACATATTGCTTGCAAAACCAGGCCTCTAAAGCTACTTTTGGTAGTCTTACCACATTATTAAAATTGACACATCATCAACAAGATTTGTTTCTTAAGTAAATTTGGTCTTAATAGTGATGAAAAGTTAAAATTAATGAGTTTTGTAATGAGAATATGATTCATTTTGGAGAACATGATAAATATATACACTGGAATATAGGCGTTGTTAATTTCAGAACTTATTATTGATTCAAATCAATCCGGGGAGTCGACTGAGAAAAGAACAATTCAGAATTTATTTCAGACATCTTTTTTCCATGAGGTGTCGTTATTACAATCTGCGATCCGATGTCAATTTTTGCCGTATCTGTAGACATAGATGGTATATGGGTCCGTCCTTTCCCACCAGGCAACGAAAATTCCAACTTCATCTCAGGTTTCTTATTACTGATATTGTCATTTTGTTGTGTATACATCTGTGTAGGAAGTGTTTGCCCCCTTAGCAGATCTGCCTCGGTCGCGACATTTTCAGTTGGGAGTGACTTCAGCTGTCTATTCTTTTCGTTCAATGAACCTCCAGATTTCGTATTTAAAACTCTTTGCTTCTTTTTTGAAGTGTAAAAAAGTGCAAACCAAAGCACAACTCCACAGATAATTGCCAAAAATTCGACCAAGAGAAAAGCTCCAAGACTCTTCTCTGGCTTTGTATTTATAGGCTTTATCATGACTGAAAAATGTCTGAGGGGTGTACGAAGGGCGTAGTTAGATACATCATAATTCGTCAGGAAGTAAGTCAAAACATAGTGTGTTGAGGAGTCAAGGTTGTCGACTTGGAATACTATCTCTTCGCTATTGGTATATTCTCGCCTTATTAATGTCCCATTAGGCCCGTTCTGATGGTAGAGCTGCATGATCTCTGAAGAATAAGAAAACTGAGAGGCCTGTTGGGCTTCTTGGAGTAAGAAATAGCCGTATCCATCGGTTCCAGACACAGTTAAATTGTAGATAAGTAGAGAGGAACTGTTGATAGAAGCAACCATTAGCCCGCCGAGGATTTCTGGTTGGGTTGACTGGGTCTCTTGGCCGGGCTTGACCCGGATGATTTTATAAGCTTGATAAGAGAATGAGCTTAAAAAACTCGAGTCCGATAATTTCTGCAGTGCTGATTGGGTTGATGAATCAGTCTCTGTGTCAGTTCTGCCGTATAGAAATAGTTTGATGGAGGTGGAAACATCAGCAGCAGCGGATTGAAGAACTCTGCGTGAACTGTTGTTAGGGCAAGTCTCACCAGTTTCTGTTAGAACTTGATCACTTGTGAGACCAAGGCTACTACTGAGTTTACAGAGAAAATCAGGCAGCAGACCTTTTTGCAGTGGTCCTGAGAGAGCAATTTCCACGCTTCTAATCTTGAAACCGTTATCTTTTGTGCGAAATCCTATCGTTAAATTTTCATTTTCTCCATCAGATGTCACGACACAGAACGTTGCTCTGTATTCTGTTTTGGTTCTAAGTCCCGTAACATTGAAATCGATGTTGAACGGCTGCTCCATATGGTGAGCGCGGCCCACAAGTATGGAGCCATATCTAACTATTAAATTCTTCAAATTGGAATTATTTTGCTCTGAGGCAGCATTCTGAATGATAGAACTGCAATTAAATTCCTTTGCCTCTGGGTAGATCTTCACCGCATAAATTATCCAACTCACCGTTACATCCTGAGAAAGAGCGGCATACAGTCTCTGCTGGGTAGCATAATATCCAGGACTAACAGCAACGGCTTCAGATAAAACCAAGTTGTAGTCTGATGCAACTGAAGACTGAAATTCATAACTCTGAATGCACTCTCCATTATTTAGGATCATCCCGTCAATGCATTTCAAGCAGGTAGTCTCATCTTTACACTGATAGCAATTAGACCCACATTTTTGACAGACACCGTTTGAGTCGTGAGCATATGAAACAGGACAAGGACATCCCTCAGCAGGACAGAGATAGCAGACCCCATTGAGAGCATAATACAACGAAGGGCATTCTTGAACACAATTACCATTAAAGAGAAGACTTCCAAGTGAGCACATGGTACAAACGGATATGCTAGTGCACTGAGAGCAATTAGTGGAGCATAGATCGCATGTTTGAGTCGCCGTATTATTAAATTTTCCACTAGGGCAGGTATCATAGCAGCTGGAAGTAGAAGCATCGAAGAAAAGCCCATCTTGGCAACTGAGACAATCGGTTGAGGTTGATCCATCGCAAGTCTTGCAAGTTTTGTCGCAGGTCACTATGATAAGTTTAGAAAAATTAACCTGAGAATTTCTAAATATTATTTACTGCAGATATCATTTGGAGCCAGATAAGCATTTTCAGAAGGACATGAGCAGCTATCTCCATTTAAAGTATATGGCGTATTGCACGCACTGCAGCTGTACGACTCTGCTGTCGTGGAATTAGTACAGGTTGCACATGTAATGTCGCATGGAAAGCAAAAATTCAGCTGGCTATCTTTCATTGTACCATTTGAACAAGATGTGTCTCTCGCAGAATTATTATCAAGCATATAGCAGCCAAGATCTATTGAGAGTAGACAAGGGCTATGACAGCCTATAGTAATGAATGTTAACGCTAGAAGAAATACAAATTTGTACCTTTGATGTAAATAGGCGCTCTATCTCGAGAGATGATAAGGCTTTTGAACAATCCGATAGCAGGTGTAGTGCTCGTCGGAGGAGGTATCAGTATCGGGGATAGGCTCTTGTCCGTGAATGTCAGATTCGAAGGGAAGGCGATTGAGTCAATCTCAGAGTAGTTTGCATTTAAGAAACAGAAGATGTTTTCACGATATTTCGACGTGCAAAATAGCGTAAGATACGTCCAAGCTCCAACTATTCATTATAATTATGAGAGAAAATGATAAAGGAGGCACTCACAAGGAATTCGGGTCTGAAAAGCTTGTGACACATTGGCGAAAGTGATCGAAAATTTCCCCGTACTATCGTAAGAGACAGAAAAATTTCCCTTCGATAGAAAGTCCTTTGGAAATTCCCCTTCGTTGAGCGGGTATAACAAGAAAGATAATCCAAAATTGATGTCTCCGAGGTCATCAACTAAAGAGAAATTCCCTGCAAACTGGGAATATTTCCCTGGACTCCCCGATAGATTAAGTCCTTGTTGAGCAACAGACTAAACCAAGAAGATGAAACCAAGTCGAAGTAGGTTTTTTATTTGTTTACACTCCATTCGAGATCTTGACTATCCACAATACTGGAATCTCCTAAGGTCATTTGCAACGGTCCTTTAATTGCTGAATATCCGACCTGCCCGAAACTTTCAGTCAAAGGCAGAATGTCAATGATGGTTGCTTTATCAAGTATTATTTTTGATCATGAGCGAAAAGCATAGAAATTTACGCGTAATTCCATAGCGTAAGTGTCCATAGTATCCAAATGAAACGTCAACACCAGCGAAAAAATGGAACGAGGCGAATGTCCCACAAGCGATGGCATTATTTGGATCACCTCCAATGAAGAGTATATCATTGTCTAATGTTCTCTCTGTCTCACTTTGCCCTGAGAAACTTGCATTTGAGAGAATCAGCTCACCATCTTCAGTGCTTCCAGTTGAATAAAATGACGGATCAAAAAAATTGAAAAGGTAGGTGTTTGTGCTGTAGTCAATGGATAGATAAAAATAGTACCATCTGTTGGAGTTTAAAACGATCTAAACAAAGTTATTATCTATAGGTGATTATCATTACGGGCATTGCTGTCGAAAAACCCTCAGCGGGATCCGTATGTGAGAGTGTTATGTAAGTCTGTTTTCCTACGAATAGGTATTCGGTCGTATATTGAACCGAGAATCTGTCACGTGCCTGCTTGCTATAGAAAATCAGATGAAAAGCTCAAATTCGCAGATTGTACTAGCTCGCCAGACGAGATAATGTGTAATTTCGTAGGGTGGTCATTGAATTACTTGGTTTGAACCAATACGCTATTGTTCCAATTTGATAGGCAGCACCTATTCGCAATTTTTGTAAGTTCTTTCGTCAGAGCCATGAGAAAACCTGCAATGCCAAGTTCTGAGGAAGTAAATTTATCATAACTTTGCGTGCATTGATAAGTTTTGGATTGGATCAAAGTTTGATGAGCGCATCCATTGACCTAAGAGGGGAAGTTCACATTTAAGGCAAGCTACAATTCATACGTAGTAGACCATAACACAAAGAATTAGTTTAATACAAATGAGAGTCTTCATCTCACAAATTCTGTATAATTGTTTTTATTGAGTATATTTGAGGGAAAAAATAAGTATCGAGGAAATCTGAACACAATAATTTTCTTATGAACAAGTATTTCCCTCTTTGTTTGAAAGAAACGAAACAATTTATCAATCCGCTGCTTCGAGGAACGTAGAATAACCATCTGATTCATGCTTTTGGCTTTCAAAAAAGATAGCTTGTCACTTCAAACTAATAATATCATCGATTTTTTTAAGGTTGTCAATCTAGTGACGTATTTTTTGTAAGCTCAGGGCAATAAAGCTATTTCTACAACAGAATGTTTGGCCGTCAGATAAAAAATCTTCTGTATCAAAGATATTGAATTTTCAGGGCCTTATTAATCCTCTGAGCTGCGGAGGTCTTCATAGTAATTTTGAGAAACATTTTAAGTAATTGGATTTCTTAGAAATAATAATAACAACATTTTTCAAGCGAAGTTAAATAAGTATTGACATAATGAATATTAGTTCTTTGTAGTTGACAGATAGCAACATTTTCGAACATAGAAGATCAGCCTTTTATGTGTTTTGTACCTAGAATTGGGTGGGAAATCTAAATTTCAGGGTATGTCTCTATATATATACTTGCTTTAGAAAACTCACGCCTATGATGATAGAAGTGTTCAGCATTTCATCATCTGTTTGTGTATCGTCATCAGTATACTAAGTTAGCAGTAAAATTAGTGTCAAATGAGCTGAGAACACGTTACTAATGGGATAGATGAATTTCTTAAAGGCTCCGGAATCTTCAAATCTTGATCTCTGAACATGAAAAAGCTCTTACTCACTTCATTTTTCGAAGATTTGAATGCAATTAGTTCCTATATTCACGTTAGTTAATAAAGAGACGATGTTAACTAGTAAACATAATTATAGGTAAGCTTGACACGAGTCTTGTTTCGTTTCTGCATAGCTTGTTTCTGCATAACCTTATATTTTAAGAGACCATATAGATTATTTTTGCACAAAGGCTTGGAATGTCTGAGCTTTTTCGAACGAGTGTGCAAAGGAGTAAACTTATGATTGATATTCTCTTTGTTCTGCTGGCAGGGTTTCTTGGAAAGGGCTTTTTTGTCTATGTTGAAGGGACTGTTTAATAATCGTTTTCGAAGAGCTTCTGTTCTGAGACAACTTCGTTTTTGGTGTTTCATTGTTATTCCTAACTGCAGTTCAGTTAAAATTTCTTAAACAGAGCGCGGGTTGTGAGACTGAAAAGAAAAAATCATTTATTTGAACACAAAATTCTGTTAACGGAAGACCATATAAATTAAGCTCTTGATTAACTTATTTTAAAAATATGATAGATTCATTAGTTTAAAGAGTTGATTTCAATGCTTTCAAGAAGTAGGTGCTTCAGATAGTTCAGAAAGCAATAACATTTTCAAAATGTGTTCATGGATCTGCTGCGATAGTTCGAAGGGATATCCATAGTTCCAGGTTGTTAAAATTTTCTAGAATCAATGTTATTGATTCGTGCTATTGTTTGGCATTAATCTCTTGCCCATTACACTCACCCTTACCAACTGAAGAAGATATTCCATGGTGGTGTACCATCAGAATAATGTACACATCATGATTTGGACGATAAAAAACACACAGGAGATGAGCAACGTGTCTCCATTTTTGTTGAGTTTAATATTTCAATTTTTCTTCAACAATGGCATGAAAGAAAGCTCATCAAAGAGAAGTGTACAGAGAGTGTTACTAAACTCTACGAAAAGAGAACATTTTGAAGAGCAACTTGAAGTCAACTTTGTTTTGATCTTAGTCAACACAAATTTTAATTTTGTTTATTCACTAAAGAAATTTATCCATACTATGATTCTAATTTTCTAATTTCTCATTTTCTAAGAGAAATGTTGACAAATTAATTCCTTACCATAGAGAAAATGTTATTGGTAGCGTTATCAACTTCTGCTCCACCGATTTCAGACCAAATTTCTTTATATTTTGATTCAAATGATTAAGAAGAGGCGTAGTCTGAAGACACTTGGTTCACAAGGCTCCAACATCTTCGTACTTGCCCCTATTCCAATTCTGTTTACTTCATTCTCTAAGCGAGACCGTGAAGTTATGTACTCTCACAGCAGCAGTTGGATTTTGTTTGCGTTCAGTCATTAATTCTTTACTGAACTCTCAATGTACTAACAGTCACAAACACATCATAAGGAGCAACTTTTCGGTTCTCAGAATCGTCGGAAGCTCCGCACCTCAACCATTTTCTAATAGCCGTAAATGTTCAATAACCCCTCTGCTTAGGTCTGGGTTGTCTAGCTACTGGAACCACTTTATTTGTCTGAAAGTTAAGGTAGCTTATTGTCGGCTATAAGTGACATATTAGAATCTCCCTTCATCGAAGCCGAATATTCAACTCCCTTATAAGATTACACTGCCTTGATGACATAGCATGGCATCTCAATCAGTAAATCGCTGTAAACATATCTGTTATTGATGAAGAAAACTTATCAGGTGACTTTTACATTAGCATTTTGAGCAAACAACTTGACAACCATAACAAATTGTAAAAGCAATCTATTAGACTCAACTTAAGTTCCAGGAAAAGAGATTAAAGTTCCAGAAAACAGGGAAATTGTATGAAGTTCGATATTAAAGCAAGGCAGCACCCAATTCTTTATTAAAAAAATAATTAAATTTTAGTATCATTTAATCAAGAAAACGTTTAATCGATAATGTCCGCGGATATTCAGAAACAGTTGAAAACGATCAAAGAAGTGCTTCTTGCACCAAAACCGGAGCTCAAGGCAGTTCATGCTGCGGCATTTGAACTAGTTAACATGCTCAATCAGCCTGAGAGACCGATCCAAGCAATCATATCTTCGGAGATAATCCCTCGCCTATTGGAATTCGCCAGCCATAAAAGAGCAACAGCTGGTTTTCTTGCTCATACCTTCATAATCCTCGGCAATCTCGTCTCTGATGATGAAGACATTATAAAATATCATCTAAAGAGACAACATCACATCTTCATTATCGAATTCATTCACGAAGACGCGTCCGTCCTTGTCCTTGAATACGTATGCAATTTTGTTTCTTCTCTCAATGACATTTGTTTTTTGGCTTCAGGCACTGCAAGCGCTCGCAAACATGATGCTCGCCTCGGCAGAGGCAAGAGACGATATCATCAGAGTAAAGGGTTTATACCGTGTGATGAGCGTGTTCAGCAATCACAAAAATACTAAAGAACTGCGATGGCCACTTTGTCAAATTATGGAGGGTCTCACTACTGTGCAACCATACCCTCACTATCCATCCATAAAATGTATCTTGCCTTATCTGACTCATATCTTTGTTGAAACCGAAATTTGCGTTTCTACCCTCGCATTTCATCACTCTAGTCTTCATGTCATCAGAAATTTGGTAACAATGAGTCCGATCAAAGCTGCCAAAGATCTCTATGATGTGGATATTCTCAGAGCCATTCAGGTCAACTTTTTAGATGAGAAACGAGAGAGCATCAAAGTGACAGATCCCTACCTCATACTTTTCGAGGTATTTGTGCAGAAAGGAACGACGGAGCTAGTTAAAACCTTGCTGGATACTAGCACCTTTGCAAAGCTTACCAGGCTCATCGGTGCCGGAGGAAAGATCAATAAGCGAGCGTTATGTGCAATATTTTCTGGACTCATGGATCCAAAAAAGGAATGGGGTGCCACTTGTGCAATCGAATTCTCAAAGCACTACAGCGTGTTGAAGAATCTCGAAGAAACTATAGAAGATGGGACAGGTAATACTCCTGAAGAGGCGCTGAAAGTTGTTATTGCGATGCTAGCAGTGCATAATGATACGGTTGATAAGAGTATATTGGAAACCAATCTCATCTCCGTAGCCCTCAAAAACTATGAGAAGACGTTCCTTTACTCAACGAATAATTTACTGAGAGTCCTCCTAGAGAAAAATGAAAAAGGGACAAAACATAGTGAGGAATTGTTGGTGCTGGTCGAGAATCTACTCAAGGCTAACAGTTATAAACTGATGGATGAATTGAGGACCAAGAGACAGCCGGACCTAAAAGCGACGTTGAGAAAACTAGCTGCTCTGAGAAATATCCGTTATGGAAGCAGAGGTCCCGAAACCGCTGAGATTATAGCTAACAACGAGAGAAAAAGTTTTAGTCGCAAGAAGAGAGCGTCAAGGTCACGTTCTGAATCTAAAGCTCGCAAGCGAAGTACACCTGCGAAAACCACAAAAGGGACGAGGAAGAGCAAGGAAAGTTCAAAAAGTCGATCAACATCAAGGAGCGAATCCAGAAAAACTGCATCACGAAAAGAAACTCAGAAATCAACATCACGAAGCAATTCAAGAAAAACCACGTCTAAGAGTCGAACTGCAACCTCTGAGACGAAGAAAAAAGAGCGCTCTGAAACTAGAAGATCTGAGGAAAAGAAGAGCAAATCTACTCGAACCAAATCAAGAACCAGAAAGTCTTCATCAGGAAGAGTAAAGAACGAAAATCCACTCTCAAGGCTTAAGGTCAAAATGGAAGAGGAGGATGATGGCAGGACTAAAGCTACATCGACTACAACAAGCCGCACAAGATCGAATTCAAAAAAGCCGAACTACAAGATTTAAGTTTAAACGATAGGATACTTGCATATTCAAAAGAAATGTTTTCCTTATTGATCAATTAATAGTTATCAGAGAGATTTTAGAGTCAGTCTCATGCTTCACAAGTTTTTCGCATTAAAAACGACTCTTGCTGCTAATAAGAAAAACTCATTTGTTTTAACATATCACCCACAGGTGACTATTTTCCTATCTACCTTGCGTGAGTGATTTAACTTCCAACAGGAAATTTCAATCTCCATTGCACAAAAATTGTGAAAATAGTCTGCTGAATTTTCGTTCTTCCTTATTTTAGGCACTTTCTGCACTCAAATTTAATGCTTATCTCCAATTAGTCGAACGAAAAGATAATATATTAGTTGTTGAATCTTTGAAAATGTTTGATGAAGACCATCAAGTGGATTTTGCACGACACACAGTTTAATGAAACAAATTTTGCTTGAAACGATATCAACCAATTAAAAATTATGCTTTCATTTCTTGCGAGAAATCGGTGAAACCAGAATAACAGTATCTCCTCTGACGTAGAGAATATTCATTTTTCTTTTATCGCACTATTGCAGAAATCAAAATATAAGAATGTTTAAATTATGAGAGGTTCTACCTTTGTTTCAGCTTTATTACTTATTGGATCCAAAACCTCATATGTATGAAATTCCTCGACACCTTCGAGCAGCAAATTGAAATGAGTATCAAATCCCTTTGTCAGAATTTAAATGAAGATTCGCGCAATTCAAGATGATAGGCTTACATGAAGTTTTCCCTTCAGCTCCCTGCCATGTCTGCACTTCACGTACACCACCTCGTTCAATGATAGCTTTACGAGGTCCATTGGCTCTTCGACACTCATCGTTTTGAAATCCACCATTTTTCTTATTTGGAATAGATATTTTAATTTTTGGTTTGATTAAAGTATCCTAGTTGCTAATTATTTCATCTGAATCTTTTTCGTTCCGCTTCGAGCTTTTTCGCTACTTTTCAGAGTGTTGTGAATTAGGACTTTATATGTATTACTGAAGGTATGATTTTATGGGGTCTTGTTCTTTGATTCACTCAATATTGAAGCAAGTTAGATGCTTCAGGTGGCATTTTCCCCCTAATATCATCCTAGTTGCTAGTCATAATCAATACGCTTTAGAAGTTGATCGGGACAGATCTGGCACTTAGTTTCGGGATATTCAAAAAAATATCTATCAAGCAAGGGAAAATGGCTCTGCGAGTAAGATTGGTTCGCTCTTCCGAAAGAAAAATTCAGATTCAAGTCTTTAGATAAGTTAGAAGAAAATGGCTACGAATTATGAAAATATGATACTAATGCTCAGGAATTTCTCTGAATGATTGGGAAATCTACGGCAAAGGCTCTTCCATGGTGTGAATCTTCCGAAAGTACACCTCCAGTACGGTGGTATTCTCATATTCTCATGTATCTCAGAAGAATTCGTGACATCGAATTAAGTAAGATAGCTATGCTATGACAACTCTTAGATTTTCATAGTGCTTAGTTGAGAGAGATGCTTTTTCGAGATACTTGATTCTCTTATAGAAATCGAAGTCTCCCTCTTGATACATTTGGAAGTTTTGTCGATAATCACAAAAACCGCTTGAGCACAATAGTGCTTGCCAGCTCTGACCGCTCTAAATACTATCGCCTATCTCAACACTGATCGTCTTCTGAGTTCCAAGTATTTACAGACTTTCTGCAAAGACAGCTATCTCGGTACAATCATAGGTTTCACTTAAACTTATATATTTCTTCAGTCCTTCTTCAGAAAAACAAATGGCCCATAGGCATTCGTGAGTTGTAACTGTTTTTGCTTATTGAGCCTTTTGCTTGATATCTTACTTTCTATGGAATAACCTCTTCTGGCGGCTCTCCTGAGACTTAAAATTCTTTAGCCCTGAAATAATCAAATTAAACTTTTATCATTCTACCCTTCTATCAAGCATGATTTTTTGCGTTTTTTTTTTTGGGTTCATCTCTTTATGTTATGTTTCATTAACAGTGATTCTCACACAAGCATTAGGGTAGATAATGCTGATAGATAAATAATGGACATTTCTATTACAACTCTTTGTCGATACTGACTGGATTTTCCAGAATTTCGAGTCTGGATGAGCCATCATAAATGAAACTGAGCCAGCCATCATAACAAACAATATAACCTTGCCATTATTCCATTGCTATGCCAATTGAGAGGAGAAGGTGCCTCTAGTTTTAGCTTCCGAAACCAATGAAACAGGGTTTTTTCAATAATTTTCAAACTGAACTTTGATTTCGAAGATGGGGTTTTTTGAAACTCAGGCAAATACTGCACTGGAAAATACCAGCGTATTCCCGAAAATCGAAAATCTTTGTACATTTAATACCCAAATTAAATATTGGTTTGAATTTAATGACGTTTTCTGCCCCGTAAATTTAATTTGCGGCCATTGGCTTAGAGTATAATACTGAATATAAATTCTCGAGCACATGTTAACCATATTTCTGGAACACGACCCGTGACCTTAAGAGCAGAAATTTAGAATTATTTTCTCAGTTGCCGAATTATCCGGGACACTTTGTTAAGTTGACTTTCCTTGACATTGGGAAAGCAATGGCGAAAAAGATTTGATGTTTTTAGCCTGGTAAAAAAGTCTCTGATAAAAACAGTTTTATAGACGAGTACTCCGCAAGATTTTGACCTGGAAAAGAGGTCCCTTGTTTACTGATTCTCCTCAGGACAAGAATCAAGAAGGGATTTCAAGTTTGGAAAGCAGTCAAAATCTTAATGAAGCAGTACTCTCAATAAAATAACGAGCATATAATTTATCATGAGTAAACATTACCAGTCTAAAGAACATCTGGGTCTGCTGCTGCTCGCAGAAGGAAAATGAATTAAGTGTAATACAAATCATCTGACAGTAAAGAGGTTCTGTGACGAGGGTATTCAAGTAGAGAGCTATAATCGTTATATTCATCTCTCTCTAAAAATTTGAAGAGAATTCTACCTCATGAACATAGATGATAATGGATCGAATTCTGTATTCTATTTCAAATAAAGAGGAGGAAGCTGTTATTTTCAAGAAGTCATGAGACACAAATTAGAGACTGGAAGAATTTATTCTTCTTTAAATTCAATAACTCTCGAAAAGTGAGGACAAACTGTATAACTAGGAATGCTTTGGTAAGAAATTGATAGGGCTAGGTGTCAAGCTTGATGAAAAATTCAGAACCAGGTAAGTAAATCAATGAGTTGCCACAATATCTCATTTTCCCCCTGTTCTTGAATGCATTTCCGAGAAACAAAAAACAAGGTAAAGTTTGAACCTAACATTATTTCTTGGAGAAAGAAAAATGTATTTTGGCTATATAACTATTCTCATCAATCATATTGTGAGTTTGAGATGAGCCTTTAAGAACCTTTTACATTTGGAAGAAAGGCGAATCTTGAAATCAACTGTAAATAACCAAATTCATTATTGGAGGAATTTCAGGCTCCATTCGCAATATTTAGTCGTCGCCAATCTAGTACCGATGCAGTAAAAAAAAAGAAAAGCTGGATAAAAAGCTGCTATGCATTTGATTCGTGCTTGAAGCAATCACTCGCTCAGCCCACACGAGTTGTGAGATGTGATTGTGATGCTTTCATTTGTATGAACATATCATGTAGAGATACACTTGTATCAGAATTCCAGAGACACTGTATGTATTTCATTAGTTTAGAAGAAGGCATTCTCTTTTTTTTCTTCTTCGAGGTCTCAATCCTCAGCTATTATTTATTTGGAAAACTACTTCTACCGAATAAGAGAATAGGTTTGGAGCAGATAAATAGCAAGAAATTAATTCTTCATGCAACCAAATGCAAATGACACAGTAAATTACAAAAATTGATAAATATGAAGACCAGATTTGAAATTTGATATATAATTGTGGTAAATAAAGAAGTGTTTCGTCATAATAAATCTCAACATAAGCGATAGCTTACTGTTTGAAATTTATCAGAATGAATTTAGGCTCTTCAAGGCTTCAGGATCAAAAAGTTTCCTCTTTGACATTTGCAGAAGAATCTGCAGTTGCTAACATTTCATTTTTGGTAACTTGAGAATTGTCAGCCTTCATATTGTTTTCCTCCATTGCAATTGATTCTTTAGCAATCGAATTGCTCTCTTTAGCCTCTCGAGCGTCTTTGGCAATGTTCTTGATAGAATAAACAGTTAATCATCCCGAGTTAAAAAGAGATCAAATTTACCTGTTGTCTGATCCTTAAATAACACTTCTTGCAGTATCCTTTAGCAAAGTGAGCTTGATGGTCACATTTCCAAGGCTTTCTGGTCTTTCCGTGGGTTTCGTAGCAGTTTTTGCAAAGACCCTATAAGGCACGATGATTAGTAAATAATGAAGAATTACAAAGAAGTTACCTTAGCATGGTGAGGTTTCCATGGATGTCCGCATGTCACCTTTGTTTTCTTTACACCCGATTCCTCCATCTCACTTTCTCTGTCTAGAGTAATCTTCTTTCCAGTATCGATTTCATTGTCGTCACGTGTGCTAAAGGAGTATTTTGTGCTGGTTCCCGAGATACGTTGGTCAAAAAATTCATCAAGCAGCCCATCCTTATCGTAACTGTCAACTTTGGGAAAAGAATCAGCAATTCGATTTTGGAAAGGGTTAGAAGCTTGGAGATTCATAGATGGGCTCTGGCAACTGAATTGAGAGTTGCTGTTGCCTATTGAAAGGCTTGAGTGGCTGTTATTTTGAGGAATCTGATTATTCTGAATCATGGTGTTTTGAATTGGATTAGCTCCATTGGCTCCAGCTTGAGGAACCAGAGAATTGAAGAGCGCAAGTGTAGGACCAAAAATAGTAGCAGGATCAAAATAGGAAGCTTGAAGGATGTTTGGACGTCCGTTCGGTCCAACACCGAAGAAGTGAGATGGGTTAATGCCAGCATTTTGCAATATAGACTGTTGAGACATGCATATTGAGAATGTGCTTTTTAAGTAGTTCAGAAAAGCGGTCGTGATCTGGATTTTCGCAAGCTGTTTTTCCGATTCAAGTTTTTGGTAGGCTTCGAGGTTCTGCATTTGCTATGTCGTGAGAAATTTCTTATTTGCTGATTGCTGTTTTTTATAAATTTGATAATGGAAATTGTTCTTTAAATAGGCAAGAGGTGCTTTTAAAAGATTTTTCAAATACTTTTGAATCATTGGAATTTTTAATAAATTTTTAAGTAGCACACTTAGCATTGGTTGATAATTTTATAATCGCAATCGACATTTAATTCCGTTCTTTCAAATTTAATAATGTATTAATTTCGACGCATGATTTTTCGTTAAGCGTGATCACCGCATCAGCAGCGTGATGCTTAGAAAATCAGTATTTTATAGAAATTCTCATCTGAATGAAAGACTCACTTAGTCACGAAACTGATGGAGTAAGATAATGAGGGGCACAATGAGCATGTGGAAAGGGCAACTTCGTTTTGCTCGGTGTCTGCCCAAGATGGCTGGTTTCCTTCAGCTATAGAAATGATTTAATAAAAATACATCTAGCACTAATTAATTATCTGACGTCACTCATTTATTAGTGCTCCTCAGACAAAGCGTTAGAGCGCTTCTGAGAATCAAAAACAAAAATAGAAATCCCATGTGCAAAGCACCATAGTCAATATAGAACTCAAAGCAATCAAGAGGGTTGTACCTCGCTATCACCAAACAACAACACACAAAATAAAATACAAAAAACAAACGTGTGCAGAACATCTCAGTTAGAATGAGTTGATCTGAAGGAATTAGTGTTTTGACTGAAATATTTTCAGCCGATGAGCTATTGGTTATAGAATGGATTATGTGCTGTAACCAAAAGCTGTCCCAATGCCTAATAGGTAGGGATCAGGTCTTATTATCTTTGAACCTGCAAGAGGGAAAAAGTGGTGAAATGTTCGCCCAGCTCCATGTTTTCTGGTAATTTGAATTGAAGTAGTGTATTCTGCTTTTGGTCTTCGGGGGTTTTGAAGAGAGTAGTTTATTCCAATTAAACGAACTCTCTCTTGCGAAGATTCCAATTAATTAAGCCTTAACAGTTAATATCATTGAGTATCGATTGCTTTGTTCATGTTCCACTTTTACCAACAATTAGTAGTTAGAGATTGAAACAAGCACTGTACTGGCAGTGCATTGATTTCTAAGACGCATGACTCCGGTTACCATGTTAGCTATGAATGGAATCTACGTCTGTTTCTCATTAGAACTGTTAGAACCTTCGAAACAGCTAACTTTGCCACAAGAGGCAGATTCAGATTCCAAATTGTCTATCTACTACACTTGCGGAAACTTATAGTAAAATTGAGACAATTTTGAACAAAATTAAACGAACAATAACAACTTAAGTATTAGCTTCGACTAGCTTACCTGCAGGTAAGCGATGAATTAACCTTGCTTGGGGTGTATATGAACTCTGAATAATCAATTAACTATTACAGAGCAATCAAGTCAGTTGACTCTCATTAATGAACTGCGACTATTAAGATAAGAGAAAGAGCAGACCTGAAAATCAAAGTCAATTATTCAAATAATTCACGCTATTTAAAGAGGGAAATTGTCGTTAAGCAACATCAATATATCTTTTTAAAATCTATTTGCAAACATTTCATGATTCCAAAGGTCGAAAATCCCAATGACATTGTTCCTTTGATCAACAAAGTCAAAGCTGGCAAGAAAAAGAAAGCTGAGAAAGTCTCCAAATTTATTGCGTTGCTCTATGAAATTTTTGAAGTAAACATAGCTATACTTCTACTATAACCTCCTCTCACCCTTCAAATTAATAGGACACTAAATATCCTGAGCTTTTCAGCTGGAGCCTGGACGGAGCTGGAATTTTCATTAGCAATCAAATTGAATTTTCTGAGAAAATACTTTCAAAATATTTCAAGCACAATAACTTCACGTCGTTTGCTCGACAGGTAATAAGCATAATCTTTATTTTTTGTGGAATAATATTTGTTGTAGCTGAACCTCTATGGATTTAAGAAAATGAAATCAAGTGTTTGTGATAATCATTATGCCCATGAGATGTTTAGAAGAGGGCAAAAGTAAATGACAACTTTTGACTCCGCTCACGCCACCTACGAACTAGAGAGTTACTATGCAAAATTAAAAGAAAGAGAGTGTCCGACAATGCTCCTTCAATAATAAAATTTGAAGAGAATAGCACTGAAAATTCTCCGGCAGAAAGTGATAAAAAATTGTTCTACGAGGTAACGCCGATTCATTAGGCGCGATATGATTTTTAATAATGCTGACAGAACCAAGCGCTTAAGAAAGTACAACATGAAATGCTGGAGAATCTCTTTGTTCTCAATCAGAAGCTTGAAAAAATTACGAGAGAAAACGGGATGCTCTTAGAAAGATGCAATTATCAGCAGTATTTGGTTTTGTACGGGCAACAGGCTTAATTCAGCCATTTTTCCGCCTAGTCAACAGATCGAAAGATTACAAATGATGCTTTGGAATGAGAGAAACGTCCAGAATAATGCTCATGGATACCCCCTTTTAAAAAGAGAAATGCAGCACCTTCCCTCGGAATTTACTGGCAATTCTCAACATTTGGTAAGGGATTATCTTATTTTCAGTATTATCAAAACTAAATTAAGACGAATGTGATGAAAACCAACCACACTCAGCCTATTCATCAACAACCACTCCTCTCGGAATTGATGAAACAACATAATTTCCAAGATTCGATGCGATTTTTTCCTGTAGAGCATCTTCCTCACGAATCTCATTCAAATAGAGTTAATCTCCCGGTTCTAGCATCAGAGGCAATTGCTTCTGGTGATCTTTACATGAAGAGAAATACTATTTCCACAGAATTATTGGTAATCAACTATGATCAACTATATGAATGTGAGCTCAAACAATATTTATTGATTCCAGACTGATCCGACTGATCTGCTCGAAACAAAGGGCAATGAGCTTCCTCATGCGTTAAACCACGAGGAAAGGTCACTTTGATGAGATAGACGTAAAAAGAGTTCAGAAATCCAACAGATAGTAAGGTGTCTCAGGGGACACTGTCTACAAAACGAAGTCATTTTGTCTCTAAATTCAAAAATGAAAAATTATGTATAACTTAATCAGCGGTAATCTAATCAAGGATTACTCAATTGTTTAGTTGTTTCATAAGAGACTGGGATTAATATTTGCTTCTTTGTTATTACAAACAGTAGAATGACTTTTTTGTTTGATATATTCACTCTTGAGATCAACAATAAATTAAACATTTCATGTGTTTTTAAACAAAGCTCTCTGTTAATATTTCAGAGAAAGGAGTTAATTAAAAAAAAAAATAGAAATGTTTGATTCTATTTCATTTGATGTTCCTTGTAAAATGAGCTCTTATTATCACTGATAATTATTCAATTTGAATTGTACGTTTCTTCCACGCTTCAAAAGGCAATGCAGTTTCCCAGACTTCCGAAAGGGTTTCTTGATTTATCCCAGGAAGCACAGTAACTAGCTGCACGTTCTCACTTTTCGGTTGTAAACCTAAAGAAACTAAATCGCCTGAAGCGTTCAGAGTGGAGATAGTGATAACAGTATTGTCCTCTGGTTCAAAACGATAATACTTTACTGTTTCGTTCTCCTTTCCAAACACATACAATTCGTCGCTGCTTGTTAGTATCATTTGTACATTAGTGAGTGCCGGAGTCTGGAAATTACGAAATTGAAGATCAACCACCCTCCAAAAGTCTTGTTTACAATCATAGACGCTAGCCGTCGTGAGAGGTTTGCTAACTTCTATGGCTTTGTACCCTCCTACCACTACCAGCTTCAGTCTCTCCGAATCTGCAAAAGTTGCTTGGTAAGCGAGAGCGGCTCCTTTGATGTGAGGATTTGGAAGATCCTCGAGCCTAGTCCATTGGTTCTTGACCAAATCATAACACTCACATCTTCTAGAGTATTGGTTGCTCTCATCTACACCTGAAAGGCTGTAAATATTCCCACCAACAAGACACAACACAGGGGTTTCTCTCTTTTCTTGAATCAGAGGAAGCACTTCAAATGTATTATCGTTCAAATCATAACACAAATGCATATTCCCAATGAAATGTATCTTGGTAGTCTCAGTCGCAAGAAAACTTAGTTTATCTATTTCCTCGATGAGAGTCGTAATGGTCATAATATCTTTGCTTTCTAATGAATCTATTTGTGCAGAAGCGTAAATTGTCGCTTCATTTAGTTTCCTTGACGTCCACTCTAAGATATCTAGATCTAATACGTGGATTTTCGCCGTTTTAGAGTCGAGATGCACAGCAACATTTGGAACTTGAACTCGTTTTATTGCAGTTCTGACTCGATATTGAGACTGCCTTTCGATAAATTGAAACTTGCCTCCTTTGCTGCTTCTCCTCGGATCTTCAATTGAACCTCGTTTTTCAGCTCCTGCAGATCTCTGACCGTTGTTAGGAGTTCGTAATTCAGGGAAACTCAAACTTGTTTGGACATTATTAAAGGATCGTGGCGTATTATTTCCATTTGAAAGCACTCCGGGAGAGTTTGGATTTGTTCCAGGCACGATTGAGTCAAAAAGTGGAAAAACCTTAGATCCTGAACTTAGTATCACTGGCTTTTTCGCTGTCCTTATTGTGCTGCTTTGCTGACATCCCATGTAAGAAAATTTACAAATTTAAAAATTTATCACTGGTCTTCCTCTTGTATCTCTATGACAATGACAAAAATGCTTCATATGCGTTAATTTGAATCTCCGAAAGTCACACAATTTCTGGAAGGGAAATTTCAAGTCATTTTTCTTTCTTGCAAGAGAAGCTGTAAACTATTTCAGAGAAAAGGACTTACTCATCACACCAGGGAGTATGCTCAAGTCAAGTTATCCTCAATTTTTTTATGAGTACACCAATGCTGATCGCATTCTATTTTCTAAATGTGCACTAAGTAATTGATTAACCTTATTATTCATTATTCCTGATTTCTTCTAGTGCTCTGCGGTTGTCTTCGCAAATTAGGGTGAAACTGCAAGACTAAACGATAGCTAAGTTAATAATCTAATTGTGACTCGGAAGTTTTGTTGGGTTCTCTTTATACTTATTAAAGAGATGTACGTTTAGGAGTTATAGATATGACGTCTAATCGAAGAATAACAATAGGTTCAATAAATTATAGAAGACGACAACCTTAACAAATGCAAAGGTTCATGAGCAGGATTAGTTGTATCCTTCTTCTTCACCTTCACCTTCAGCGGTTTCGACACCGACTTCTTCGTAATCCTTCTCCAAAGC
>ENA-UOTX01000091-UOTX01000091.1-compost-metagenome-genome-assembly--contig:-NODE-91-length-94422-cov-17.563347_pt1 | contig 94422 bp, 73 predicted proteins | sample MGYA00238143_ERZ746982 | MGnify/ENA primary metagenome ERZ746982 (study PRJEB28758, sample SAMN06268862) | compost metagenome | isolation source: single cell | place: USA: California, Emeryville, Joint... | reverse complement strand
TGCTTCGGGCGATAGAACAGTAAAACTGTTTGATTTCAAAACAGGAAAAGAGCTTTATACTGGCAACACTTCAGATACGAGTAAATTATCATTTCAAAATACTTGATCATCATTCACTTTTCAGAGCGGGCAATGTCAGTCTGCTTCATTTAGATAAACAAGTAACGAAAAGGACCCAGAGAACAAGAATTACTCTCAAGAATGTCGGCTATCCAGATAATGATTCTGTGAATTAGGTTAAGTAATCCTGATCTTAGGACTTCTAATCATCATTACGCCTGAATATTTTTGTTCTCATTCGTGCTTATCGTAAGTAAGAAACCTCAATTTGCTAAGAATTGTCGAACTATGAGCAATAGACAACAAAGTTGAATCATTAGAATACACGTCGAGCTTTGGAAAAACGAGACAATAGGATTGTTACATTATTTTTATTCTCTCAAGCAGTTGATATATTGTTAGATTGTTAATTGATCAGAGTTATCAGTATAGAATAACAACAATAATTCTGCTAAACAACTTAGAAACTGACATTTGGATTCAACACATCACATTATTAACCACATAGGTTCTCTGACTTCTCCCATGGGTAGCGGCATATTATTGTCATAGTTTCTAAATACCCACTGAAAAGTTAATCACTTTTAACCCATTAATGCAAAAAGATCCATTTCTTCCTTGCTCATGATATTCGATTGCTTTAATTGCGTTCGTGAAACGACAGATGAATTGATTTATACATAGAAAAATCCTTTTTGAAATACTTAATAAAATCTCATAAGCTACTCTCATTAGGTGATCCAAAATTACTACTGATATAATTATTGAAAATATCCTGCAGTTAATTATTTCTCACAATCTCACTAGACACCCCATGTGCTCATTTAGTTCATTAGAACAACAAGTTCGGTCGATCTTGGTTTAATTTTTAATGGGTTTCCGTTAACCGAAATTTGAATAATTTTCTTTCTCTCTCTCTCATTCTCGAGACGAAATACTTCTTCTTTAAGGCGCTTCTCTCTAGCCTCGAGAAAATCTTTATGCATTCTCTCATGTATTATGTCCAATAAAGACTTTTTTGCTCAATAGATCTGAAGAGACACGATTGAGAAAGGTTCCAGTTGGACTGCTGATGAAACGCTCTTGAGCTTAGTTTATTAAGGCCCGCTCTTGGTAAAATCTGAAAAACTTTTGAATTGATTCTTTAGTGCTCCGTTGAAGGTTCTGCTGGAAGCAGGCGAGGTTTGCATTTGGATGGGCGTGTTCATTTGAGTTGATGAGGTTTGTTGGATGTTTTGAATTTGTAATATGAACTTTATTCTTCTTGGAAACTCTGCTGCCCATGTTTCTCGAGGTTTCGTAGTGGTTCGAAATTCGCTGATTTGTATTTTCTATTTATTGTACATCTTGATCACAGAAAATTACCAATTCAGAATGTCATTTGCAGCATTCACAAAAAAAAGGAAGTTACTGGGAAAACCTATCGAAAAGAAATTTGCGTTTTAAGGACGCTATATATGAATGGATAGAGCCTTGCAAAGCTGATATGACCTGAATTATCTAATGAAGTAGAGTGCTAGAAACAAACATAATGAAGATATCTAATCTAAACTTGTTAAAATATAAACATTCTCTGAAAGTAAGAAAGAGGCTCAAATGAGGGAGTTACGCGATTTTCGAAAAAGGAAATGGTGTTTGAAACCTTCATTCTCCTCTACCCATAATATGACAGAAGGGCTAGCACCTACGAGAGGGGTTTAATTCAAAAGGTCAGCTAATGGCTTTGTGTGATGTTTGTGTTGATAGATTGGCAATTGGAGTATGAATATTTCTGGAAATAGCAAACGAAAAGTTCCAAACTCCAATTACAAAAAGCAGAAATTTAAAACTACTTAGTGCATAATTGAAATAAATCATGGAAAAAAATAAAAATAAGTAAGAAACTTTTGAATTGTACTAATAAAACAATAGGAGATCTAGAAAGTCATTCACTTTAATGGAGCTATTAGTCAGAGGCCTGGAGTAATTTCCGACTAAATCTCTTTATCATCTTATGATCAACTAATGTATTCAGAAAAGGTTGAGAAACTTTAGATAAAGTATAACTCAGATGCCTCAGCTGCGAGTGCCTGAGAGATGAGACTTTTTCTTTAGAAAAATTTCAACTTTATCAAATTAGAAAAGTGGTAGGGCATAGAATCGTGAAGATTGAGAACACATGAGAGGTGAGCAATGAGGCTATAAGCATTTCCTCATCTAAAGTGATTTCGGTATGAGTTTCAACAGCCAATTTACTGTCTGCTTATACGTTTTGATAGAGATCGAAATAGAAAACAATCTTTAATTATAGCCTAAAAAACAAAAAGGCCTCAGCAAATTCTCATTGTCAAGGTCTTGTTAGCGAGTTACTTCTTAATAATGAAAACCTTTCCTATTGAAAATGAATTTAATAGTTTGGAAAACTTATTCTTCTCTCAACAAAAAAAAAGTCACAGGAATTCTGACTTAGTATTTGAATTTTTTCACATGCAATAAAATCATTTTTAAACGAAGTTTTATTATGCCATTTCTAAACTCACTCCTTGTGTAATAAACCAGAGGACATATTAATTAGCAACTATAAGTTAATAGTCAAAAGATTAAAAATAACGGAGTTTGTTCCAAAAAGTTTAAAATCTCATCTTCAAACGGGCTCTTGTCTCACTTAACGGTCTCTTCTATATGAATTCTTAGTTAGGCCAGGCAAAGCTGACTTAAACCGAGTTAAGATGAAGCCTTCTTACAGAATTATTGGGAATGCACTTCAATAATTTCGAAAAATTGATGTCAACACATGAAGATTTTTCACATGTTGCTAACAAGCTCATTTTCTGAAATGATAGATAATTGGAGACCGTTTAATCCAAAAGCTCTATATATTCCATTTGTGAAAACTCTATCTATAGTTTAGAGCATAAATCATCGAAATTTTAGTTAGGTACTCATCAATGATAAAAACATTGAATGTCCTATTCCTAAAATCAGCATATTTGTATCTCGGCTCTCAAGGGCTCTATTATCTTATCATTTTGTTTGCCTTAATAGTTTGCTGCTCAACAATCTTCATTGGAAAAAATATATCAATTTTTTCGGATAAAGGATTGTAGAATTCGAAGAAGGTTTGTTAAAATATTGTGACAATTTCTGGAGAAATCCAGACCCTTATAAAAATATCATTAATACTTGATCTGGTCCGTAGGAGGCTGTGAGTAGAAGATTTTTTGCAGCTGGGAGTTTCTTCAGCCAGGCCTCGAGCTAATTGTAATTTGGAAAAATAAATTGCTTTGAGCCCATTTTCGAGACTTAGATCAGCAAATCAATTTGAAACTTCATGCTCTTTAGAAATCACAGAAGGGAAAATTTATTTTGAACAAAATTATTAAGGAGTGATTCTGAGAGTGAAGAAATTTATAAGCTTTAGTCGGCGTGATTATTCGAGATTAATCACATTTGCGAAAACTTCTTTATTCTAATCAAGTTCCTCATTTAATCAAAATCGATTTTGATAATCAAATAAAATTTAGCATCTCTTCTGTGCTCTTAATAAATTTGAAAAAGTCATGCTGCACAATCCAGATAAGAAAGTGGACGTAGTCGCTGAAGAATCGATACAAATTGTAGAGCCTGAAACGCAAGTTTCATCTCAACCAATGATTGAAGAAGTGAAACAAGTCCCGGGCGAAAGAGAGCAACACGCCTCACTAAAAAAGAGTGCCATCATTACTGGTAAACTCATTTTCAAGGCTAAGCTAGCTCATCTACCAAAATTATCTAACCTTCAGTAGAAGAGACAACCACGAGCTCTCCAACTTTACTTGCTTGGTGCTCGGAGGGTAGCAATAAGATCGACATTGTTGACATCAACACGAAGGAAACTTATGCGAGTTTTGATGGAGTTAAAATTAGTGACCCAAGTAAAACATATTTTTTCAATTATTCTAAGGCTGATGTGCGATAATATTTTAAGCTCCTAGTCGGGTGCATGTGAAGGAGATACCAAACACAAAATTGCTTATTTCTCTGAATCATAGCCATTTAGAGTCAGCCAATATGGCGGTAGTTGATCTTTCAAAAAAAGATCGAATAAAGGAAATATATTCACTTGGTGAAGTCTCAGGAGGGCGTATAATTATTTTGTTTTACCTTCGCCTTTTGAATAATTATATTTTCTCTCTAGAGACTGGTGATGGAGATATAACATATAACTCACGTAGAGGCATCCTCGGTGCAGTCCCTCTTGACGAAAAAATTTCTTGTCGCCTCTTTAACGTTGGTTCTACTACCTCCAAGACCAACGAAATTGTCAAGCTTATCCGCAAGTCAAAATGGCATTCTCAATACGGTAATCATCGATACATCGAGTTTACTATACTCTTTAGCATCCGTGATCACCGGGCTTGATTTCAATCCTACTGGAGAGTATATGGCTACCATGGACTGGTACGGCGTGCTAATACACACGGCAACTAAAATATGAATTCGATTCTAATTTATTCCATCTATTCATTGAAAAAAGAAGTGGTTTATTGACGGTTGATTGTTGCGAGATTTGTGGATTTATTTGAAGTTAGTATATAAACAATAGACAGCATCTTTCGACAATTATTATATATGTAATAATTTTCCAAAGACTTTTAGCCCTCTCAAAAAAGTTATCGGCAACTCTCGAATATGATACTACGTTGCTTCAGCAGCATTGATTCTCTTGCTGTAATTCTAAAGAACAGGCAATCTTATTTTCAGTTTGAGGTCTAATTTAATATTTGAGGACCTGGACTCTTTTGAAAATGCATTTTGAATAGAAGCTTCTTTGCACCTGAGAGTTTCTTCAGTCAGGAGTAGCGCTAATCGTAATTTGGAAAATTGAAATGCTCTGAGTCCATTTTAGGAACTTAGATCAGCAAATCTATTTGAAACTTTCGATTCGATCCTAATGCTCTTTCGAAATCACATAAGTGAAAATTTATTTTAAACAAAATGATTAAGGAGTGATCCTGAGAGTGAAGAAAGTTATCAGCTCGCAGCGGCGTGATTATTCGAGATTAATAATCAGCAGCACTAAATCCAAATTTAATTCCGAATCCTTTTTATCATTTGCGAAAGATTCTTTATTCTAATTAGTTTCTCAGCTTTTTCATCAAGATCGATTTTGATAATCAAATAAAATTTATTTAGCGTCTCTGCTCTGCTCTCAAAAATTTTGAAAAGCCATCTGCACAATCCAGATAAGCAAGAGGACATAATCACCGAAGAATCGAAACAAATTAAAGAGCCTGGAACGCAAGTTTCATCTCAACCAATGATTGAAGAAGTGAAACAAGCCCCGGGCGAAAGAGAGCAAGCCATATCGCCTCAAAGGAATATTATTACTACTGGTAACTCATTTTCAAGGCTAAGCAAGCTCATTTACCAACATTCTCTAACCTGTAGAAGAGACAACCATGGGCTCTTCAACTTTACTTGCTTGGTGTTCGAATAATACTAACAAGATCGACCTTGTTGACTTCAACACGAAGGAAAGTTATGCAAGTTTTGACGGAGTTTAAATTAGTGACTGTTGTAAAATATAGTTTTTCCAGTTATTTTGAGGCTGATATGCGATATTATTTTCAGACGATGTTAGTTGGACACATGTGAAGGAGATATCAAACACAAAATTACTTGTATCTCTGCATCATAACTGGGAAAAGTCAGCCAATATGGCGGTATTTGATATTTCAAAAAAAGATCAAATCAAGGAAATATATTCTCTTGGAGAACTCTCAGGAGGTATAATTATTTTTTACCTTCATGTATCGAATAATTGTATTTTCTCTCTAGAGACTGGTTGTGGAGATATAACATATAACTCACGTAGAGGTATCCTCGGTGCAGTCCCTCTTGACAACACAATTTCTTACCACCTATTTAACGTTGGTTCTACTGCCTCCAAGACCAACGATATTGTCAAGCTTATCCGCAAGTCGAAATGGCACTCCCAACAAAGTAAGCATCAATCGTAATTGATATATCGAATCTACTATACTCTTTAGAGGAAATCATCATCGCGCTTGATTTCAGTCCTACTGGAGAATATGTAGCCACCATTGACAAGAATAGTGTGTGCCTAATATCTAATGTGACCACAGCCAATTATACATTTCATAAGGAATTGGGACCAAATGGAGGTATTTTTGATTTCGAAGAATTTTTTTTCTTCTACACGAAAAATAAATCATTAAACTCTTAGCGATATCAATTTCACTCACCTCATACTAATTAATTTATTAGACCCATTTCCACGCTGTAGATGGAGCACAAATGCGGACGAATCACTGCTATTCGTGAAGTATGGTTGTTCCAAATTTAATATCCTAGATGCTGAGAAGAAAACTCTCACTTTAAAGAGTTCAGTAGGACCTCAAAAAAGGAGTAATTGCAGCTATATTTTTTTTTCCTCTTCTGTTAATTCGTATTTTTCGCTTCATGCATAAATGATTTCCAGTACATTTAGGGAAGAAGGGCTATGTTTCTTTTTCCTTAAAGTAAATTGGGAGATTAATTTCATGGCTTTCTTCGCTTCACTTTTTTTTAATTTCATTATCAAACCTTGATAATATTTAATCTGTTGAGATGATATGAATGGTGGGACATTCTGGATTGATGTATGCCAAAGCGATGGAAATCTATTGGCTGGTGACGGGGATAGTGGTATCAAGATATTCGATAAGCGAGTATTGAAGATTATCAAAACCTTCGGTAGAGTTCACTCAAGTAAGAATATGGGTCTTTTTAAACAAGGACTTGACGTTTGAATATAAGCACTAGGAGATATTAACTGTGTACGATGGAGTCCGAGCGGCGATACGCTCGCGAGTGCTTCAACTGATAAAACAGTAAAAATGTTGGACTTTAAAACAGGAAAAGTGCTTTATACCGGAAATACTTCAGATAAGAGTAAATTACCTATTTCAAAATACATGATCGTCATTCACTTTTCAGAGGAGGCAATGTCAGTCTGCTTCATCTAGATAACCATGAAATGCAAAGGATCCAGAGAACAAGAATTACTCTCAAGAATGTCGGCAAAGCAGCACAATTCAGATATTGACTCTGGGAATTAGGTTAACTAATCCTGATCTTAGAACTTCTAATCATCCTTACGGCTGAATATTTTCGTTCCCATTCGTGCTTATCGTAAGTAAGAATACTCACTTCCTAAGAGTTGCGAACTATAAACAAAGACAACAAAGTTGAATCATTAGCATAGGGCAATGTAACACAAATTTTCTCCAGATCATGATGAATTCTGGATTGACAAAACGAAACAATAGGATTGTTACATTATTTTTGTTAGATTGTCAAATCATCAGACACTGCAGTCTGATTTAATTAATACTAGACTTGGCGATGTCTGCTTGTTTCATTTCAGCAACTATTAAAGGCAATAAGCAGAGAAAGCTGCACACGAAACGATTTAGAAGAAGACTCATTGGTTGCAATGAATAATAGCCTTTTATGACTAATTTTTACAATGATTATAATCTATTCTTCCTTATGAGAGCATCCTCATGCTTTCTTCCTATTTGAAAACAAAAACATCAGTGAGGGAAACTAAAAATCCAATCACACTAGAAAAATCATAATTTACCATCAGGAATATTCGCAGGTTTACTCATTCGCAAGAACACTAACCCAACTTTTCAATTATAAGAGACTTTCAGCCCTTTGTAAATTTGTAGTACAGGTCTAGTAACGACATAATAAAATATACTCTTTATAAACGTCAAACATTAAACGAGGAGTGGAGGAAGGCCATCTCCGACTGTGCCTCTAAGACAGAATTAACTTAACATTTTTTTTATTTGCCTTTTGGGTTTGAATCTCTTTCCGGAATCCTCCTTTATCTTCAGGTGACTCGTACATGTAAATTTCTTCCTCAAAATCTTCTGGCTTCTGAATCGGACTTTTAACGACAAAATATTCTTTTGGAACCTTTGCTTTCTGGCTGAGATCCATCAACCTCTTCTCTACTTTTTCTAAACACAAGCACGGAAATAATAATAAATATCAAGAGATAATGAGCATATTATTTACTCAGCCAATATGTTATTTTTGGATCTTGGGTCATCAGATGATAGGGGAAATTCTGTATATGTTTAGCCTTTCGAGTTTCCAACAATATCACGGTCCTAATAATCTGATTTCCCAATCCTGGACTTGGAGCGAGAAACTCTTGAAGGACACTCCCGGCAACCACTCCAACATCCAATTCTCCGCTGTTCTCAGATAGAAGTTCTTTAATTTCAGTTTGGGTCATCTGAAGGTCAATGAGCGAAGCCTTTGAAGTCAAATTTTGAAGAAATTTGAAATAAATCGCATCGCTGCTCTCATCAGCCAGTTGCTTCATGAGGTTGGACATAAACAGTTCCACTCGATCCTTCTTTTTGGTAAAATCTTCTCCTGAGAGGTTTTTTCGTAGCGGATCTTGGCATTTAGCCACCAGTTCCTTCGTGTATTTATCAATATTATCAGAGGAGTAGATCGTAAAGGAGAAAACCGATGATAATTTGTCATCAAAGAGTTTAAAAACGTCGCCTCCGTACTTCTTACGGAGGGCAGCAAGCGAAAATGGGATCATTAGGTCTCTGAAGAGGTTTTTTCCCTTCAGTTTGTTTTGAGGCCGACCGAAGATTTTTCTGCTGTTCTCATCGCAAAGGAGAAAATTCCCTGCCAAGTCTAATACACATAAGGAGTAATAATCGCTGTATTTCCTTCTGATACTTGGTTGGACCTGCGCTGATGGAGGAAATCGAGTGTCTTGCTGGTTGTTAATAAAAATGTTTGGTGCGTCAAATAGGGAGTTGGTTTGTTCATTCAGCTCGTTCTGTATGGGCTGTGGGTTTTCCTCGTTAATCTTCAGATAATATTTCTCTGGATTGCTTAAGAAATCTGCGGTGATATGAAATGTAGGTTGGTCAATTTCGTATTTAGTCAAAGTGCGGAGCAGTTTTAGTGCGATTGGACAGGGTCGAGGGAAACCTTGCAAGGGTGAGATTAGCCTGGTAACGAGGGTGTAAGCGATTTGTGAGAGATGGAATTTGAAATGGATAAAGTGGTTAGGTAGCTCTTCAAGGAGTTCAAGGGTCATCAGAGCGATTTGTTTCCAGGCGGCGTAGTTCTCTGGGGTGGTGGTGTGAATTGCTCTGCAGAAAATTTCAAGGCTGCATTTCAAGTGTTCGTCGTCGACGGTAGAATTATCCATAATTCAGCAGTTTCTCAAGATTGTAATGGAATTGGTTTACATTCTGACTGGCCGAGAGGTAAAGAGTGAAGAATTTAATATTAGTAAAGTATCTTTAAGCAGAATGAGCTGCAGAGAAGTAAGAGGGATACTTTCGAATAAAAATATTAGCTTCGATCGAAAATCTGAAAATTAGTCAGAAATAAACAACAAAGCGCACTGTGATAGAAGAATATTGAAGTCTATATTAAGTTAGAACAACTGCCATCAGCTCAAGTGTGCCAAAATTGAAGATTGATTTGTAAAAGGATGTATTTATCACGTTGCTACTAGCAGAATGGAATCCTCTTTAATTGATACTTTTATCGGTTTATTTCAAGGAATTAGAGAATTAGAGATGAAAGACTTCCTATGTGCACCCATTTTCGCCTCTATAAAGTTGCCGTAGGCTCCAAATATTGTGTTTTCACCTACCAATGTAGCTTGCACAATATTTTTGTTATTTCCAATTCATTGTATTTTCGTAATCTAACCTTAGGAAAAATCCATGCAAGCATGTCTATTTTTTAAAGCAGCACGATCAATTGAACAGTTATGAAAAACCGTACATACAGAGCCATTTTCTTGATGTTTTAGAAAGCTTGACAAGCTAAGAAGGTTTCCAAAACTTTGATGCTGGCCAGAATCAGACAGAAAAGAGAAAAACGAGCAGAAATTTTATTGGCAAACGAGCCCTTAAATTCGGTAGCTCGCAGCAGCGCAGCAATTAATAAAAACTATCTCAGCAGAATATTAATACCTAAAAAAAGCTTCATTAACGAAATGTCCATTTACGACGAGATTGAAATTGAAAACCTCGACTTCAACGCGCAGAACGGAACCTTCTACTACCCTTGCCCATGCGGAGACAAATTCCAAATCACTCTTGTAAATCAAACGCTAATATTTTGCCATTCTGACTATTTTTCTCATTAAGGAGCAAATCAAGAAAGGAGATGATATCGCAACTTGCCCAAGCTGCTCTTTGATGATCAAAATTATTTATGACCAAGTAATTAGTCCCTAATTCGCTGATTCTGACCCTTGTTTAGGATAGTTATAGAGAATATGAAGACGAGATGAAGAAGGCAGTTGCCCAAACCGTGTGCTAAGTCTCGACTAAGGCGAATCTTATCTCTCAGAGCGCTGAATGACCCATTTGATGAATTCTGAGTCCTAAGATTTGAAAAAATCGAATGAAATTTTTAGATTACGCATGCTTCCTTTTATTTTTGATTGTGAATACCTATATGAGATTCTAATACATCAAGCGATATTGTTCCAATAAAGATGATGTATTATTTAATATGAAGAGGTCTTTTTCGTGAATAATTATCCTTGGTCTCATTATATCAGATCAATCTCTCTTTTTGAAGCTTTTCATTAATGAGTTTACTCTTGCCGAATATTCTAGCAAGATTAGGAGATTTGGAATTGATTTTTCATGCATGATAGCTGTAAGCATCAAAGTACCTTGTACCCAACTGACGTTGAAATTTTAGGCTTTCCAACAAAAGATAATCATTTTGTTTGATATAACTCTAGCTAATAGTGCTCATCATATTCCCATAATAAAACTTCCACTAAATTGAAATTTCTTTTGTACATTTAAATAAAGGACAAGTGACTTCTCATCAGGTCTCAACTAATTAATTTTGAAAAACGATTCCATTACTCAGAATTAAGACAAACTTGTCAGGTATTTTGATACAAAATAATATCCAATCAACACAACAAAAATGGACTTGAAAAAAGCAATGTATTCGCCTTGTGGCTTCTGTGCTTTCGTAAGTTTTGTAGAAATTTTAACAAAAACATTTAGTATTAATATTACAGTCAATTTCTGAAAAATCAAATATTTCTCCCTTTCTCTCTTGCCTACCGCTTTACGGTGGCGGTAGTGATCGATAACGATCTGCAAATTAAAATACAGCTTTCCCTCGAACCATTATGAATGAAAGGCTGAAACCTACACTACATTCTCAAATGGTTGGCTTTCCAACTCTCGTCTTTTCACCTGTCTGCTTTTCGCTTTGCTCATCAGTAGAGTCTTCAGTCACCACAACTTCGATAGAATCACCCGATTTCCTTTCTGTCTTGATCGCTAACGGATTTCTATGGAACAATGGACCCGTGAAATCCGGTGCCTCCGGCTCTCCAAGCAACTCGACGATTTTAACAGCTATATTCAAAACTCTTTTCGTTTTTTCGGCTTGGTACTCCAGCTCTCTTGAAGATATTGTGGGTCTTCGTCCAGATTTTCTCTTTCTAGCCCGACTAGTTAACGAATCACGTTTTCTTGCTTTACTAGCGCTTTCTAACCTTTGTGCACAGTCACTTATCATAGACTCTTCCGGCGAGTGAGGCAACATTCCTGAATTTTCATCATCATCAATCAAAGCTTGGTTGACTTTGGTGAGGCGAAACTCGGTAGTCTTATTTATTTTTGTTTCTTCCTTACCGGTTACTCCTGTGAAAGGCCTCAGCCTGGTGGGAGATACACTAAAATCTGTCGTCTTATTCTCATAGCTTGAGATTTGCACTCTATTCACGTTATAAGGTCCAAGAGTTTCAACACAATCATCTTCTTCTCCTTCAGGAAGCTCAAACTGTGTTATTTGTCTCGTGGGTTCTTTTTTCAATGATTTCTCATTGCTGTTTTGATCGGTAATGCTTAGCCTTTTTGATGAGTCTCTTGATAACACAATCCCTCCTAGCTCGCTGCCAAGCGACTTTCTTCGACTCTCGCTCATTTCAGAATTGGTCCCTCGAAGACCAGCCAGTCCCTTTGGAAAAAGACTTGCAATTTTGATTTTTCTCTTCGCCTTCTGAAGTTTTTCCATGATTTTAATCTTATTATTTATTGTACTTGAAGCGACCTGCTCGTGCTGGGCTGCTACCTCTTCTTTTTTTTGTTCCTCCACTTTTTTTTCATCCTCCGCATAAATCGATCTATACATATGCTTGAGGTCTCTCGCCACGCTATAGTATATCTTTTTGCTATCGTTAAGAATAGACGTGATATCATTATTCGTTTTTTCTATCAGCTCAATTCGATCGGTCATAAAACGTATCTCCCGCTGAGCCTCATCTGCCTCTGCGTTTTCATTCCTCTGCCTTTCTTTATATCTCTCGACGCGGTCAGCCTCCTGTTTGTTAATGAAAGCTCGCTGAAAATTATTCCCCAAAATAACAATAGGAATTGCCAACAGAAACATTCCAACAAGAGCGGTAGAAAACCCAATAACTTTTCCAATGGTCGTCTGAGGCACGCGGTCGCCGTATCCCGTTGTTGTCATTGTGACAATAGCCCACCACATGCTCTCTCCAACGTTTCGAACGAGTTTCCCGGGCTCATTAATTATATCAAAAGTGCTTCCGTACTCAGCATAAAAGAGCATCACTGCGAAACTGAGATTCCCAACAAACACGAAATAGATAATGAAGCCCAACGAAACCAACGAGGTGTATAAACCCGTCAAAAAGGTCTCGGTACCTGCCATATACCTCCCAAGCTTCAAAATACGAACGATTCTTACAAAGCGGATGACTCGAAGCGCCTTGAGTGTGTTGATAGTACTGATTTTGTTATCTGATGGAAGGTCAAGGTTGACATAAAATGGAATTAGACCGATAATGTCGATGAGAATCAGCGGCCGGAGCATATAAACCCACCGTTTCGCTCCAAAAGCAGTGCAAGCGAAACAACGCAGTACTAGCTCTATTGTAAAGGTTATTGAGGTTATCCATTCAAGAACGATGATCGGAGTTGAGTTGGTTATTTCAGGGATATTATAGCTGTCGAGCATCGCTTCTATCAATGTGAAGAAGATGCAAGATATGAGGAAAATAAACACGAATTTCGCAGTTTTAGAGCTGCCTGGATCTTCAAGCATCAAATAGATTATCTTTTGCAATCTGATTTTTCTTTTGTTAAACTCAGAGCGCTCTATTGCGTCCATGCATCTGGTAAATATGCTCGGTTTTGATGGATTTTGACCATTCTCAGCTGTCTTTGATGATTTAAAACCAAATTTTGAGAGGGTAAGTGCACGGAGGTTTCTGAAGCTTTCCATGAACGAAGCTCTGCTTGATAGAAAACTGCCTTTCTTTGTGGGGTTGGAATCAGAAGTGAATGAAAAAACTGAGCTTTTCCTCTTCGGAGCGTCGGAGTTTCTGTGATTAAGCTTATACTGAATCAGAGCTTTGACACCTGAATCAGGGCTTTCGGGATTCTGCCCTTCCATTAAGTTTTTTCCTCTAAATTTCTATGTAGTTAAAACACTCGATCGAGAGTTCAAGCCACTTCTGTAAATATTTTTTAAGAGTGAGTTCGAATAACAATAATATAACTATCTCTACTCTCAACGTGACTAAAATTAAAGGGTTGAAATTAAAACGAACACATATTTTCGTAGTTCCATCCGAACAAAAACTTAGTCTCAGCGGCATCGAACCGCTTGCATTACAACTCTGTAGAGATAAAACCAAAACCGAATTCTGAGAATTTCACAACAATAATTATATATCTTCGAATTACATATTTACATGTATATATCTTGAAAAAGAATCCTTACTAACAGCTACACGAGCGGCTAAGACTATACCTCATGAATACTAAGAGTGAAGAAGTGATAGGACTTAGACACAATAGCTGAAAAGCTATAAGAGGTCATCGGAATTAAAAATATCATGCACGTTCTCGATCTCTGGATATTGATTATTTTTTTGAAGTCGATGCTCGTCGTCCTGTGATGACGAGGTATGCTCATTGCCTGGGAAATTCATCGGATCGCCAATGTGATTGAAATCGGGCAATTCAAGGCTTTTTTCCCGACTGATTTCTGGCGAAAAATTCGGGAACTTGAAATCGATGCTTTCTTTATTTGAATTTTTCGGTTCAAGTGCAAAAGGCTCGTGAAGATCGACAGTCCGATACGGCGAGGTTGATATCAACGGACTCTTTTCTCCTTGGTCAAGAGGAATAGGGAGATGACCAAAATCATCATCATCTTCGATATGAGCCGACTCCAATTTGATTGGTTCAGAAGGATATGACCTTCGGTTGTTGGGATTGCCTCGTTGGAAGGCTGTATTTAGCGCATTGACCGACGAATTGTCTTTTTTCTGAAGTTTCCTCCTAAAATCTATTGGGAATCAAAAGGAAATATCAGCATTATAAAAAATTAATTTCCAATGAAGTACCGTTGAGTTGCTCTCCTTCTTCGTTGTATCTAAGAAGGTTGTCGGGTGTTTTGCCGCCTCTGTTAGGGTAATTTGTAAGTTGCAAGTTTTGTGGTTTGTAGTTGTTGTCTGGGTGGTCTAACTCAAATAATCTCTTGTCGTTTGCATCGTAATTGTCGAATAAGCCTCTGCCATAGTTATCACGGTCGTTCATATAGTTTTTGAAAAAATTAGGTTTGTTAGCGGCGGCAGCGGAGCCTTCAAACAACGACTCTGGATTAAAACCGTTTTCAATCAGGATCCCAATAAGTTTTCTGAGTCTCTCAGGATCAATTTGAACAAATTTATCATTCGTAAGTGAAAGCGCGTTCTGTTGAACAAAATTGTTAACTTTAACCGAGTGACTTCAATTTTACCTCAACAACACCTTGTTCAGGACCTTTATTTGGCATCAAATCATCTTAAAAGGGCATTAGACTCGAATCACAGCCGAAAAGTGAATTACCTCCAAAATTGGGATTTCCACTAAACGACCGCTTTAAAAATTTCATTGCTTGCGGCGAGATAATCGTATAAAGTATCATCATTATCACATCTGTCTTTTTTTCAATTTTTTCACTATAACGGCAATCAATGCACAGAAACAACAAAAAAAAATTACCGAGATTTCACCAACTCAGAGAACAACACTCTATTCTCGTCAAGAAGCCGATTGTTTTGCTCTGCTAGCGTCTGAGTCGTGTTTTCAAAAAATTTCATTCTTGACTTCATTCGATCCATCTTTAACACAAGAACAAATTGAAATTAGTCCTGATCGCCCTACTTACTCATTCATTACCTCGACTAGCACTTTCTTTATATCATTCTCTATCGCTTTCTCTTGATTCGGGTCTTTCATTCGAATCGGCACCTCTTCTTCCTTTATACTTTGCGAGGTTTGATCAGCATTTTTTCTTTTGATTTCCCCTAGAAGATCCCTAGCAAAACGACATTACCCATCCGCGCTAGCAGCAATAGATTACTTTCGACCTCTTAAGAAGAGTCTGTGCTGAAATTCGTTTTCGTTTGCTTCTTGCCGCACTTTATGGAAATCATACATATTAAGCTTCATATTATGATGAATTAGCCTCTAATCCTTGCAATTTTCGTTACCTGCCGCACAAACGACGCGAAATTGTTATGCTTAAAGTACTTGGGCAGCACTTTCTCCGAGAATTCATTGATATTCTTCACGATGAATGCATTTCCTTCTTGATTCCATGAAATAATGTCATGATTAGCTGGGTTCTTTGAAGCGTTACTCCTCAACGTGTACTGAGCGGAGAAATTACCTCTAGGATTTGGTATGTTTTCTGGAGAAACTGAGGGATTTGATTATAAGCCTTGCTTGTGGTGCGGGATTTTTTTCTGGGATCGGTCTTGTTCATTTCCTTTTCTAGAATAAAATATAATGTTGTAAATAAGGGATTTCACATTGGAATTATCCAAAGACCTTTACGAATTTATTATCGTGGTAGTTAATCGCACCGCAGATCAGGTAGTTAAATAGTTCCGCGACGAAATCTACGCGAGGTAATAAAAAAAGGGGATTTCTTTGAGGAATTCGTACATTTGGTTGTGTATAGAGCGGAATAACACAATAAAGGTGTTAATTAAAATAATTACCTGAAAATTGTTGCGTAGTGTAATCCGACTGCTATTTGCTAACAATATTACGAAGTGAAGCTATGTTTAAAAAGAACTTCAAGAGCCAAGTCAACCCCAAGAAAGCCTCACCTACGGCGAAACTTGACTTATCTAAATTCACTGAGACTGGAATCCCAAAACGAGCAATTCTTTCGAAAGATGTGAAGAGCAACGGTCCATCATCATGCTCGCAGTCGAAGGAGACGATTCAGTTGGATTTCGATTCGAAACTGTTAGAAAAGCTTATCAACGCAAGAGTGGCAGTCAGCTCTCCTGTGGTCAAATTCCAGGCACAACACTACGAAAAAACGGCCCAAACGCCTCAATATTCTGCAAAAAGCAGAGATACTCCTATAGAACTAAGCGCCAGGCCAGCCTCTTCCAAAGGAAATTTCCAGAGGGAGCACCTAATGAATGACCGAAGTCCTGGCTCTAAGTAAAACTACAATGTTATGGTATTGTTCACCATTTCGATTGATTAGAGGCGGAATCATCAATAAACAGAGCGAGTTAATCTTCACCAAGTTAAAAAAGGCGCGGTCGGAGCAAGCGAGTCGGGAAAACAGTCTCTCGCGTGCAGATGGTCGCGATTCGCAAGTCTGCAGCCAGAATAATACGCGTATTTCCTTCTTTATATAAAGTTTGTGGTTCTAAACGCTAAGTAATAGATAGGGCAGCTTCTAAAGAACAGATTAATTCATCTAGAGCCCAAGGGGAGAAGGTCGGTATTGGAAGTGAAGGGAAAATGGCCAAGCAAATTGAGAAATACATGGCAACGGCACATTTTGGCACTAGTTCAATGGCGAATCTGGGCAAAATGGAGAATTCGATGAGCAAGATGGATAAATCAAGGGCTCACCTTCGATCTCAATCGACTGTAAATTTAAACAACGCGCAGCCTGAAGAAATAAGCGAGCCTTGGCTAGCAAAAGCAAAGCCCACAGCTAAGACACCCGGAAACTCTGTATATAATACTGCAAGGTCGATTTCTCCGCAAAATAGCGTCGCAAATCTTATCAAAAGCAACCTTTCAAGTCGACCTGCGACCTCTAAAGCCCAGGTAGGATGCAGTTTTATCATTCTCCTAGCTCACTAAGTCTATTACAGGAGAAAATAATAATGAACAGGTCTCAGAGCAGTAATCAAAAGCCAGAGATCCTCAAATACTCTTTGAACGGTCAGAAGAAAACATCATATTTAAATAACATAGTAGCACCTAAAACGCAGTTAAAACTCAGATCAACGCAAAACCGACAGAGCTCCATGAAAAATCTTCATTCAGATTCGCACTTTTTAGGTTCAGCCAGCCACAACAACTCAATTAGCAACGATATCTCGAAAGAATGCAGAAGCGTTTCGCCCTCAGAATTGTCTTTTCGTGGCTTTGGAAGCACCAAAAACGCAAATTCTCAGAAAGTGGCAGAGCAACCGAAGCAATCGGCAAGGAGCTCAGCAAATCTGAGTAAAATAACTAACATGAAGCAGATTAATACTACCCAGGGGTTCCATACAAAAAGCAATTTTAAAGCACAGCACCATTCATTCAACAGTTCAATCACTTCAACTAGCGCGACGGCACATAAAGACTCTGCTTTCTTAGGCCTGAACTCGATTTCGAAATCCAACGTTGACGAACAAGTGATGCTAAACCAGAGCCAGAACTATGATGAGGCTGACCGCATGCTCAAGGATATCCCACCCCTCATTCACCCTGACAAGCTGACTACCATAGATAAGCGGACCCCCAATAATCTTGTGGGTCCTTTAAAACTGCCAGACCAAAGAAATATGAATATCACGACCTCGAAACCACCAGAAGAAGAGCAAAACGAGGAATTGAAAACTGAGATTAACAGTTTAAAAGACAAGGTAGAGAAAATGCAGGGGAGCATTGCGAGATTCCAGCAATCTTTCTCAAAGATGATGATCGCTCAGGAAGAGGTTAATAATAAACTGAATATGATTCTTTCGGAAGATTTTTCCGGAAGAGGGACTGATTCTAAGAAGAGCTCAGAACGTGTGCCCGAGACTATAAGGGATTACTGCTCTGATAACAGTCACAGTGAAAGGACACAGACAATAACACCAAAATCAGGTTATCAGAGCATTTCGGACAGGAATACGTGTGGATCAGGGAGAGCTCACGCTGAGAACGCGGGAGATAATCAAGAATAGTCTGTTATAATAAATTTGAGCATAACTTTAGGCTAACATATTTGAAAATTGTTTGTAACTAATACTCTTTATCATTTTGCGCTATAGTACCAATATATATAATTTTTGCATTTAGTCACTTTAGAAAAAATCTAATGGAAAAGAAATTTAGGGAGGCTGATCGAAATGCTTGAATTATGTCCTTATAATGATAGTTTGTTTCCTTGATTTATCAAAAAGTCTAAAATTGCGACAAATTATAAAGTTTACGAATTTTATTAACTATGAGAGGTGTCTTGGTCATGGAAGTTTTTGAAGAAATTATCAAGTAGAAGCAAATTCAAAGCGCAAAGACATAATCAGTAAATGGTAGATAAAAGAGAAAGCATCAAAACTGAGAAAAACTCAACGACTTGTATTCTGTGAAGCTCAATTTTATGTCCGCCTCCGATTTTATAAAGCGTCTAAATTAAGCTCAGCTTTAAATTTTTATAGTTTTATTTTCAAGATATAAACTAATTTTTCGAAAATTTATTTTCTGTTTTCGACAAATTTCTTAAACGTTCACATAGCTCTCAGAAAGTTGCTTTCTCCAAGCTCTTCTTAATCCGTCTTAGGCCTGTAATTTAGAATACTTATAGCTATCGTAGCAAAAGTATGTTCTCTTTCAAAGGGTTAAGAGAGTTCTCTAGGAAGAAATATTTTCGTGTAATCTAAGCAGCCAGGTGGACCATAGAACGGATATTTTGAAAAAATTAACCAAGATTTGTAGGAACTGGATGGAATCGCATTTAAAAAGGTCCGCTTTCGCAGAAACACTCGAGTTTGGGAAAATTAAGCTTTCAGAGCGTACGTTAACGAATAGTGGCACAAGAAAAATTAGATTTTCCAAAATCAAGAAAATTGACTTGTTAGCACTGGCTGCTATTAAACTAAAGACAAGCGGCTAGAATTTTCATCTTCTGCAACCGAGCTTAAGAAAACCTTAGCTGACTAAGTCCTCTCTATAAACACAAACTAATAGATTATTTAAATGATTGCAACCACTGATTACAAACAACCTATGCTGTCTCTTCTCATTTTGCTTGGAGTCTTTGGACGACCAGATCATGCATCACTACAATAGTTAATTAATTAGCAATTTGTGGTCATATAATTATAAAAGCTTGGAAATTTTATAACAAATCAGAACAATTAATGGTAACACCGACAACCACCCCTGGCGTGGAGATTATCAAAGGTTCTTTCTTCGAAAATTCCTAAATAATCAACGTTGAACCAATTAGACAAGCTTTACTGGATCTCCGATCGCCATCCTCCTCGCAACCAGCCTAATTCATTTTTCTTTTGCATAGATAATGTAATCGATAGCCTCTACCTAGACTCATCACTGCCATTAGGACCTCGTATACCAGCCTTTCTTCGCTGATTTCGGTCCTCTCGATATAGGCAAAACCTACCGATTCGTCACTGAGCTCGAAAAGCTCATCAAAGATCCACAATTTGCTAAATGCAAAATTTTCCACTACTGTTCTCTCGACAACGCAAAGCGTGCCAACGCTGCTTGCTTAATGGGAGCTTTTCAGGTAATTAATCCTAAAAATCCAATGAAAGTGAGGTTATCTAGATCCTTATCCTTGGAATGAGCGCTGATACAGCTTGGTTGCCCTTTATGAACATGAGTCCTCCATTTGCTGACTATCGTGACGCCTCTTATGGAGCCTGTGTTTATAAGTGCACGGTAAGCATTATAATAGAGCGACTAGCCTGACTTGATTTATTCGATGATGATAAAGATTCTAGATTGTCTGAGAGGTCTCGAGTATGCAAAGAACTTGGGGTGGTTCAACCTCAAAACGTTCAATCTAAGAGACTACGAGTTTTATGAATCGGTAGAAAACGGAGATCTTAATTGGATTATACCAGGAAAATTTGTGGCGTTTTCTACTCCTCACGATAAATCAAAAGACGCCGATGGCGTAATAAATCTAATTTGATGCCTTTGGTGCTATAATGGGTTCATCAAAACAGTATAGGCTATATACTCCTGATGACTATATCCCAATATTTAAAAAATTGGGAGTGACGCGCGTGGTTCGTTTGAACAAAAAAGAGTACAACCGAGAACGTTTCATTAAAAATGGCATCAATCACACTGAGCTCTACTTTTTGGATGGCTCAGTTCCTAGTGACGTAAGCCTCTATCGTCAATACGTAGGTCTTTAAGTCTCTGGTCGTGATATATAGGAGATCATTAACGAATTTCTTCGAGTTAGTGAGGAAGAAAAAGGCGCTTTAGCTGTACACTGTAAGGTAATATAGACTGGTCGGTGGACCTGAGGCTCTAACATTGGATTCCTTAGGCAGGACTTGGGAGAACAGGAACCCTCATAGGATGCTATGCGATGAAACACTACAAATGGAGAGCCGCAGATTTCATCGGATACATCAGATTGATGAGGCCAGGAAGCATTCTAGGACCTCAACAGCAATTTTTGAACGTAAGCCTTCTGACCACATCAGATTTGACAACTGGTCTACCAGGATAAGGAGGCATATTTCCATAAACTGAGTCTCAAGTCACCAATCTACCAGAAAACGCTCAAAGATGCCGGCATGAATGGACTTGCCGCTGAAATTAACGTAATTGATTGTAGTCGAACAAAAAATAATGGCTGTATAATAAATTTAGGGGTTGGATCTGCAGCCGAAACGAACTGAGATGTCAGCTGAAGAGCAGAAAATAGCAGTTGAAGGTGATAAAGGACAGGCAGAGAGACTCCTTGAAGCCAAGAAGTAAATTTTATTTGCTTATTATGCATCCGCTCACATATACTAGAACTCGATCTACCACATCTCCCAATATGGCAGCGCTTAAAGAGGATTTACAAAAAAAATGAGATAAACAACTGATTCAAGCCCTTCCAAGACTAACAGGGCTCACAACTAATAATGCAGTAAGCTCAACTATATTTGCTCTCGAAGCCTACGCTTACTTCCTCCTACTCCTTTTTTTCTTTATAAACCAAAGCTTGAATGGAAGCAAGATTTATAGATAATTCGCCTCCATCACTAAGCACAAGTCACTTATTCAGTTAATCCAGTTGCTTATATATCTAAATGCTAATTCCATCTTAAGAGTCTCATTATTCTATGAAAAATAATAAGCCAAGGACTATTATATCAGTACTAAAACTTCTAATCTCATCTCTTATTAATGACTCAATCCTTTGGTCTTTGATCGTGTCTCCGTTGAGGTTGTTTTAGAGATCATAAATCTTGATGGGATCAGAATAAATTATTTTTTCTAAATAAAACAACGATGAGATATCTTAGAATCCTTCAGTTCTTGGTGGTGCTTGCGGCCGTTGGATTGTATGGAGCGTATGGACAGAATGAGAATTTTGTGACGACACTGACCGATGCGAATTACGTGAACCATATCCAAAGCGGCGCTTGGTTTGTCATGTTTTATGCGCCATGGTGCGGTCATTGTCAGAGGTTTAAACCGACATGGACTAAACTGGCTGAAGAGCTCCAAGGCGATGTGAATGTCGCTTGGGTTGATTGGTAAATCACTTAGCGAATTGGTTAGTTATAATATTGAATGTTTTGAAGTGAGAAAGAAAAATATTTGCAAGACCTCTTCGCTATTCAGAGCTTCCCATCGTTGATCTTCTTGAAAGATGGCAGAATGTATGAGTATAACCAAGATAGGTCTCCAGATCGTTTGAAAGCGTTTGTGAGAGAAGATTATAAAAATGCAGAAAGTGAAAAGATTCCCAAGGTGCCCAGCGTGATAAAGCCGTTCATGAAAGCAATGAGATCGATGAAGAATCAGATTGTGGCTATGGTTGTTGCCGAGCCAGCCACAGCAGCGATCGTGATTACAGCTATTGTAGTTATATTCGGATTTATGATGTTAGTCTGCTGTTGGTTGTTGCAGCCTGAAAAGCCTGCTGATACAAAACAGCCAGACCAAAAAACCAAAAAAGTGAAGACTAATTGAGAGGTTGGAGTTCTAAATGAACTTGCATATTAGTATTTCAGTCTTTTCCTGCTGAATCATCAGAAATCCATCAAAATGAAAAAAATTCAAGAGTGTTGTTGACTTGTTAATCTACTATATAGCCTCATCGGATGAATGCCTTTTTTCGATTAGTTCGGATGAAATTAACTGAGCTAATAGATGATATTGGGCGATAATAGGCCTTAAACTTATCCATTTCACTTAGACCAGAGATGAAAGAGAGGCTCAATAGTCAATTCAAACACTATACAATATTAAACCAGAATTGTCGAGATGTGCCGATTTAGTTAATATTTACAGATATGTTTGTCATCTAATAGCCAGACCATCAATTCTTTGCTTAGATCCTGATTCAAAGAGAAATCGCGTTAAATTTCAGTAGTTTTTCAAGTTTAGCAGTAAACATATTTCTTTAAAACGAGCATATATAAGCTGAACCGTCTAACTTTCTTTATTATCTCATTTCATTTCATTACATAAAACAGAAATTATATATCATTAGAATTTTTCTTCAGCTGGCGGTGAAAGATTTACGTCTTTTGATATAACACACAAATGACACGCAAATTGGTGAGAAATTACTAACCGATAACTGGGAATTCCAAGAATTGGCAACCAGATTTCAGTATATCTGCGATTTGATCAAAGCTTTTCCAGAGCACTTGCGGATCCTGCTCTACCTTCACTAAATCCTTAAACTGATTACAATACGTCTTCAGCTCTCTCAATATGCTGAAATGCTGAACAAACAACGTCGACACTGCATCCACTCTCATCCCATGAGCCTGCGGCTCCTCTTCCTTCTTTTGTTTCATCTCACTGATGCCTTTCGATAGCGATGGCATGCTTTCATCCACGAGACTCGTCGGTTTTTGCACAACTATCTGTTGTTGCTGCTGTTGTTGCTGGGGTTTAAACTTCAAATCTTTCGTCGTTTGTCTTCTTCTCTCCAGCTCCCTTCTTTCCCTAGTTTGCTGCATCTTCATATAATTCTCTAGCTCTCGCTTCGTATTCTCATCCGATGTCATGTTGACAAATGGGAACGGACAGTCCAGTCCGAAAAGACTACAGCTTTTCAAATAAGAGTTCAGCGTTAGCAGATTATCATTTTTCCCTGAGGTAATCGCGCTTAGGAACGCTCTCATCATGGTAAACTCCTTCGGATACACATAGCCTCTGAGAGTGTGGCCGTTCTCGTTAACCTCCGAGAAAGTACCTACGAAATCTTCTTTCGAAAATACGTTATCAGACTCCTGGGCTTGTTTTGTGAAACTTTTCGTTATCGCTTTGATATTGCGTTTTTTTGCTTCAATGAAAACTTCTATTAGTCCAGCTAAGAACTTATCAATATCGATTCCAATGTATTCGTGTATCTCTCTCACAGTTATCCGTGTAGTCTGTCGTTCGAGGGTAGTTTGCAATTTCTTCTTCCCAGCCTCGTTTTCGAAAACCAGCACAGTGTTGATGATTTCTTCAAACATTTCCTTTGGAACGAGGGTTACATCCTCTGTTTCAACGAACTTTTGAGGGTCCGAAATGATCGTATTAAATGCGAAAAAGAAGAAATTCTGGAGGTAAACATCAAAATCATATACGTGCGTGATGTCCCTCTCCATAGGATTCTGAATATTCTTGTTCACATATGGGATTATGCCACAGAGCTGAGCAAAAGTAGCCGCTCGTAGGAAACTCTTTGCATGGTAACGCAACGACGCCAAAAACTCGAGCATTTTCATTTCAGCGACTCTTCGCAATCGGTATGTCTAGTAGGAGAAAGGGGTTAGTCACAAGTAATAGTATTTCTATTATACCTTGAGGAAATAAATGCACACAAATTCATTCAGGGGGACGTATGTGTTGATAAGTGAGTGGCTTATTTCTAAGGAGTTTGCATTTCGCTCTTTGTAGATTTCAAATATGATTTTCGCCTGATACGGCCAAGGAAGGACTTTAGCTTGCTCGTTTATTTTCGCTGAGTTTTCCAAAAACACGATAAAGCAGAGCGGCAGACTCCAGTTCTCCATCACTGCCTCAAACTCATCGACTCTACGTTTGGTGGGCTTCTCTGGCGGAAGATCTTTCTTCTGCGCAGCAAACTGCTTCTCCTTGACCTTGAGGAAATCCTTGGTTTCAACGCCGTCATAGCGCTCGCGATCCTTTATTCTATCTAATATCCTGCCCTCGATGTTCACAGCAGACGTTTCAACTTTATAAAAATCGCTGTCCTTTGGAATCGCGTCATCATTATCGTAGAGGTTTCTCGCGGTCCAACCGAGCTCGGACTCATCAACTTGCGTTGTGGCGTCGTATTTAATTTTTTGAAGCGTTGCTTTCAACTGATTGTTCATGTTCTTTATAATATCGGTTTTCTTGTGGTGCTCTTTATCGAATTCGTCAAGCATCTTTTGAAGATCTGTTAGGTTATCAGTTAGCATCTCAGTCGCTTGACGCTTGTTTGGGTTGTGTTTCTGAAAGAGCGCTTCTCTGACAAGCTCCTCCTGCTTCTTCTCGAGAATCGCTTTGCCCTTGTTCAAGAAATCTCGCTTTAAGATCTCTTGTAAGACTCCCATTTCTTCTTCGAGTTTCTCAACGCTTAGCAAATGCATTTTGCTTGTCGATTCCGAAATATTCAAGAGACTTAGGACGTTTTTGCTCTTTTGTTCTAGAGCGATCTTCTCCTTCTCAAGCTTCTCGATTGTCTGCTTGACCTCGATCATTTTGTTATCGAGGTTCGTGTTCATTTGCTGGACAAGCTTCATCGTCGAGGTGATCGTTTTCTCGTATATCAGTCTATGTGTGTCAATGACCTTCTCCAAAAGCATACCGATCTCCACGCGATAGCACTTTATTTTCACAAGTACCTAGTTTTCAATGGAAAAAGAAGAGCTTTAATGATTTATCGAAGAAGAGATATTTAACCTCGTCTAAACACACGTTAGCTACGTCATAATCTTCAAAAATTTTCAAAAACTCCCTTTTGTCCGAGAAAAACTCTTTGAGGGATGGCGGTAGACTCTCAAAATATTTTCTGTTTCGAAGTTTGCTCACCATAAACTCCGTTACCTGCGGCTTCTCTTTTTTAAAAAGATCTTGATTGCTCACGTTCTGAGTTTGAGAGGCATGTCCGGGTTTTTCCAGCAGGTTCGTTAAATAAAAGTCATGAACTTGAAACTCACTTTGAGCGCTATGGTTAGAACGTAGCGTTTTGCCCAGGAGTTCGTGATTGCTATTATGCCGTTGAATCATGCCTGAATTCGGAAAGTTTATCAGGGTCGAGGCGTGAGTGGGTAGACTTTCTTCAGCGTTGAATTGCTCACTTTTGCGTCCACGAGGCAAGGACCTGCTGCGGAATTGAACGGAATCAGGAATTTTATTGCGTGATTTATCGAGATCTGTTGTGTTGAGTTTTGAGCCCGATGTACGAATGCCTCGGTCAGTCGAGGATTCACGATAGCGAGGGAGACTGCTCTGGCTTGAGCTTGGCATAAGGCCTGGCAATTTGGCTGAAGATGCCAGCTGTTCCATTCAAAGGTGGAGAGTTACGAAATGCGTACTTTTATTTGATTAATTAAACAGTCGTTGAGTTCACTCATTATTTCCGGCATAAAGCCTTCAAGACTGCATCAAAGACCTTTCGATTGGAAAGGTGGCTGTTTATTACTGCATTCATGAGAGGACTTCTGGTTTATTGATCAAACAAAGCTCCTCGTGTAATTTCAAACCACGCAGAGGGATCTTTTTCCATAGCAAATCAAAAAATAAAAAATAAATTGAACGTTACAAAATTCCATGAGCCTTAGTTATTCACAAAGGAATTGCTTCCAGTGGCTGAGAATGGCTGGCTTCTCAAGGTGGGGAGATAGGTCACTAAGTAACCATTATAAATTTATGAGGACAGCTAGTTTTTTTAAACGCAATCTCAAACGAATACTCTCTTAAAAGAAATAAACTTATTTTTGATGAGTGAAAAGATACGAACGGTCTTGAAATCAAAGACATACAATCGACAAATTAATTCATGTGAATCACAATATAAAATATCTAGGTCACCAACAACAATAGTTCCAACTTCCTCAACAACTATTCTTTCATATGCAAGAAACCAAAATAAAATGGGGATCTGGCTCAATAAAGAAAGGCTATTTAATGGCTTAGAGACTGGAATTAAATTAGTAGTTATAAATCATTTCTTGAGGGTCAAATCACCAAGCCTTGGAAGGTTATCAAGATCAAAGTCTTCGTCATAACCAAAGTCGCCTTCAACGTCTGCATTGCCCATTTCTCTAATCATACATTCAATGGACTCATCAGAAGCCATATCTTTCTTTGACTTCTTCTGGGATTCGAACAAATCTTTCATCATTTTTTCCAGCAATTCGAGGTTAACCGATTTATCTAGATCATAGAAGAGAGAATCAATATCACTTAGTGTAGCAGGGATATTCTTCGAGGTGTTCTGGTACTTAATCTCAGCGTTTTTCTGTTCAAGTCTCTGGAAATAATGAATTCTGTCAGTCTGCAGATTTAAATAGTAAGTGTATAAGATCCCAAAGACAATTTACCAAAAATTCAAAGTTTTTGCGGAAGTCCGAGTAGGATGACTCGATAATGCTGACAAGTTGAGGGATAAGTTCTCGGCTAAGAGTCACTTTTTTATTCTTCCAATCGACAGTCACTCCTTCAAGACTCGCACAGGGTAGCATTGTGAATTTTTCGAACCCGAATGTAGGGGATTGAACAAAACAGCCCAGGAGTAATTCTTCTAAGAAATGCTTCACTTCATCGACTTTGATAAAGAAAGGAAATTAGTTTAGTTGATCTAAAGGAACTGCTGCCATTACCTTTGACATTCTTGAGTTCTTGCGTGCTTTTAGTCTGTAGGTGAAAGGAAAGGTATTTAATAAACTGCGAATTGAATAGATTTTACCTTTTTCAGAGTGTCCGAGTCGCATTTGCCTAGAATGCAGCAAATATACTTTTGCAGGAAATTGAGAGCGTTGCGGACTTGGATCGTCTCTAGCTTTGTGCTAGTTCTCTCGACGAGTATTTGCGAAAGGAGAGAGAAGTCAGATTTTAAGAATTGACAGAAATAATTGGGAGATTCTCTAAATAACGGCTCATGTTCGGTGTAGAAATCCCTTTAAAATATTATAAAGGCTGGAGAATCGCATGAGAAATTACTCGCTTTGCTTCAAAAACGCTGCTTCAAACTCCTGATAAGGATAGTTGGTCTCCATCTTGGGAACAAAATTTAGAATTTGTGGTTTTGTGGATGTAAGTTACATCAGTGCAGTCCAAATAGTGGATATTGACTTCATTGAGACTGATATCAAGCATAGAGTGCAAGAAACTAGGGCCTTTTAGTCACTGAAAACTTGTTAATAATTACCTCGAAAGGAGTTTCTTTAGAGCTTCTTGATCACTTCCAAAGATCTCGTTCCCAAACAGCTCGATGCTTTTGCCGATAAGAATCTCAGTGTTGTAGTTTTTCTGCCTGAAAGAAGAAATTTAGCTCTCATTAGATTTAAGTTGACGGCTACTGTTTGATATTCAGAGAAAGGTATAGTATTTTAGGTATTTCAGTGTTCTGGTTATTTGACGCAGGTTGCTCCGTTAGTGTTGGGCTGAAATTATTATTCACACTATCTTTTACGTTCTTTTCTCTGTGACTGCTCAATATCCTCAAGAATGCTTCTTTCAGTCTCATAGCCAACGGAGGTTTCTGATAGATCTCTCGGAACCATGTTTTGACCTGGATTTGATGAGTCACTCATTATTTCCTCGCAAATTGCATTACCATTAGCCGCCAGATGGAAAACTTGGGATAACTTGGGTATCCCACAAAAATTTTCTCATAAGCCTCATTGAATAGCCTTGTAAATGTTTCGAAAGTCGTTTCGAACTCTATCATTGCTGTGACATAAGCATTCCACTAGAATTAACACTGGTCACCCTTGCGAAGTAATGTGCCGACTTACCCTTGTCGTATATTCTGCCAGCAAATCATACGCGTCGTGGAGCTCGTTTAAATATTCTGATATTATAGCGCAATAATGCGTAAAACATTGACTTATAGCGTCGTGGAACTGAAGCAGTAATGCTTCTCCAGAATTTATGATCTGAGTCTCGTTAGTTTCTACAATTTGCTTGAAACACGATATCTCAAGCACGCCTTCCGCCTTATAATTGTAATTGAAAGTCTCATCCTGTGCATTTCTTAATTATGATCTTCAGCTAATGATCCCATAAATTGCTAATATTACCCTTTCTTCTGCTCATTGTTATACCATCTCGCCTTTGCGAGTTGTTCTTTATCGCCTTGCTTCAACTATTCCCATTGTCAATGTTCATTACATTTCAAACGCTTACCTCTGCTAACAATTCGCTTTCAATAGGTTTTAGCATATCAACGATGTCCTTTGCTGTTTCATCGAGACTGAAGCTCATTCCGAGTTTCGTTGTGTCTTCGTATAGCACCTCGGATAGTTTATTTTGGAAAGGGGTGTTGGTTGAGCACATGATAGTCTCTCGTTTAAGGCGCAGAGGAGGGATTTGAGGCTCTAGGAGCGGTTAGAGACAAATCAATTGGATTCACAATCAATATTTCACCTCGTAACTGCTGATAGAAGAAATTTGTAAATTCTACTGCTTGAGCCTGGGAGCAAATCTGCGACAAAACTCTCTGGAGGTTGGATCTATCCTTTTGAGCTTGCTCGAAAAGTGCGCTCCAAGCAGTATTGGCAAAGTTCTCGGTCTTTGATTTGATATGGACTCGATATTTCTCGTTTTCATAGAATTCACTTGAAGAAACAAGCTATTTTTGCGGCTTTAAAAGGAAGAGCTTACCTGATCATCTCCAGGTCGAATGAAAAGTAGCATCGGAGGCACTCTCGGATCCAGATCTTATGCTCCGTGGTAACTTGGTACGATTTTCGGCATACACGTCTCAGTGCAACGATATCCCTCCACTCTAAAAAATCAATGACGACCATACAGGTACTTTTCGGCAATATCTCAAACAGCATTTCTTGTCGGCTCTTAGTTCAGAAGGGGCAAAGAAATCAATAAAAGGGTTTCTAAAGGCTGGTTAAGCTGTTTAAATTTTATAAATTGCTTTCGATCTGCGACTCAACTTTTCTTTGCGAAATAAACATACAGACCAGAAATGTGAAAAAAAAAACGGGGTTAAAGTGCTAATTTTGTGAGTTAGCTGCTAGATATTTTCTCGAGTAGCTTTTCACGGCTCATCAGGAAGGTGAGGAATTTTTTAGAGTGAGAGACTCGAGGAAATTGATTTCTTGAGAAGCAAAAACAGAATTTTGTCAGATAAATTCATTTAACAAATCGCTGATCTAATCAGAATTAGGTAGAGGAATAAATTCTACTGAGTGCGTCAAAGCGCGATTTTCTAGCTAGGAAATTTTTTAGGTCAGACGAGTCCTATCAACCTGTAGAAGAGATTAAAATGCCTAAAAGGATATATCGGTAACAAGGGAATTTGTTCTCGTTGAGGAGTAGGTTTTCCTCATTCCATTAGTTTCGATTTCCGGAACAATTTTGGAATTATTGATAAATGAGAATGATGATGTAGAGTTGCTCAAAATTAAACCGGATGTATGCTCATAAAGTTGGATGGTTTGTTTGGGGCTGAGAGCGTTTTGCCTATTTTATTGGTTTTCGTTATTGTAAGCAAAATTCTTTGTTTATGTATTAAATCGAGGTAAATAGGAAATGCCGGTCCAAAGTGATGAAGCTCACCTATCCTATTCTAGTAAGCTCCTCAGTTTGATTCGGACAATTTTGCTTCTTTGAAACTAATGCGTTGAAAAACTATTCAAGGCACAAGTAACTATATAGAGAAGCTACTTCGTAATTCTCTCTGCTGTAGTATTCATCTATAGATGCTAGAAGACCTTGGTAATTCTTGTACAACAAGTTACTGAAATTATTTCTCGAAATATTAGTTTGAGCTTTCGATTGTCGTTTTTTTTTGGGGCAATCAAAGCTAGTAATCGATTACATTAGATTGACATGCTGGAACTTTAATGAACTATTTCACAACTAATAGTATCTTTATTGAGTACAGTGATGTTTTTGTTAGAAATATTTATTGAATGTTTGTCAGTAAGCCAGGTACTAATTGAGATATACATTCTATCTCACAAGCTGATGATATCCAATCCAAAATATTTAATCATTATATTTAGCTCATTCTCTCAACGAATAATGAATATTGGCAGTCATCACAGCCTGGAGTTAAGGTGTGCACGATCTATCTCACGTCAGAGGTCCAAGGATTGCGCCTCAGAAGTAGCTAATACTTTTTCTCAACCTGACTGGGATGATGTTCTATATATCCTCAATCATTGTTTTCAACGCCTCAATTCTAAAACCGTCTAACCTTCCTATTTCCAAAGAGTTCACTAACCAAACACCAAAAAAAAAAATTAAAAAAAAATATCGCTAAGGCCCTTCATCATTAAATTTCTAATTATTAATAGCTTTTTTGAGCTTCTTCAGACTATACACCAGCATTAAACGTCTAGGAGACATTCACATGAGCAAATTCTAGAGCATAAAGAGATTTATTATTTTAAGTACGGAATTCAAACGCTCTCGCATAGGCTCTTAGGCTTATAAATAAATATCGCTTTTTGCGAATTTTGGCACCAGGTAGCTTCCATAAGCTCAATCTAGATGAAAAAAAAGTTGGGGCGCTGTATTCACAGATTGAACTTGGTTTAAAACGAAATAAAACTGAACGAAAATAACACACATTGATTTTCAACTAATTTATTGGAGAGTTGCTAAATGAGAGAATTGAAACTTTTTCCCATGGATGATGAGAAAATCTCGAAATATGCTAACATCATTGAAGACGCTTCCAGCACCGACCTCGACTCATCAGAGGTTCTCGCAAATAAACAAGTCAGCAACGAGCATGCTCTTCATGTCAACGATGGAAGCGCACTAAAGCGCTATTGGGGGAATAATTTCGTGTTTTGCTTCATTCGATCCGAACCCTTTTTTACTCTTGGCCCTCATTGTAACCCTGCCCAATTCTAATTCCTGCTAATCCTTCAAATAGGGCCATATTTTCTTTGCACTCTGTCTGTTATGATGGGCATGGGAGGACTAATCATTTGGTTAACTATCTCAAATAAATGCGCTGGATGGTTCCAAACCTTGACCACAGCGGTTGTTTGCTGGCAAGGCTTTATCTATAGCCTAACCGCATTTAGAAATCCAGGTATAGTAACTCATTTGAACCCAACAACGGAAACAGACGCTCAATACCAAGGAGAGAAACAGTACAAAACATATTTTATTTTCGAATGTCTTATATTTGAAAAGCTATTGTAAAAAATGTAAAATTGTGAAAAAGGACGAGATTTATCATTGCGAAGATTGCGATGTTTGCATTGAAGGCTACGACCATCATTGTCCGTGGACAGGAAAATGCATTGGGAAAAATAATATGATACCTTTCAATATGTTTTTAACGTCGACGACTCTTTATATTTTTTATTGCATGTTTGCATGCGTCTTCAGTTCTGCAAGATGATTGTTAAATTTATTTCAAAGGAGGAAGAAGCTTGGTACTTATCCACTATTCAAGAGAATTTTAGGATTTTGATGATTCTTTAGGAAAGGGTATTTCAGATAGTTTGTGATGAGGTTTTAAAGGAGCAAGAAGTATCGAATTCAATTTAAATTATTTATAATTTGAGCTCATAATCCGTTTGTAATTAATTTTTGAATTTCGAAATGAATTTCTTTTTGAAAACTTGAATTTATCGGATGTAAAACAATTCTTAGAAGAGGTAACTCCAATGAAGGGAAAAAGTTGTAGTATATGGTAATGGTAAACTCATCGGAAAATTTATCGTGTAAAGGTCAGATTAAGTTTTGGTTGTCAGATACATCAGATATTTGAAGGTTCACAATTCGAGCTGTTTTTGGTAAAATCCTTGTGTATTTGGCTTATGAGAAGAAAGTACAATGATTGTCACTGGATAATAGATAACTTAAATGGTTAAAGTATCCCTTTGAGTCACAATATAAATAATTAACAATCCTGAAATATAAAAATACCTATAAATGGAAATCCATCCAAATGGTCAAAAATCACACAATTAAATGATATTATCTCTTGATGTTCTACTATCTTGCTCTTAATTACTTTCAACATTGCTTCTCTTCAGAAATTACTTTATTTTAAGAAGCTCTGAGCTAGTAATAATTACTTTGACAAGGTGCTTGTTGGGTATATTTTGATGCCATTCACTACTATTAACTATTTCGTTGCAACAAAAAGAATATCCCTTTTGAATACTCACCAACTGCACCTGCACTATGGATACGCTTTCGCTTCCAAGAACTTAATAATGAAATCTCAACCCCCAGAAAACTCAAAAATAGTCGAAGTTATGGTTTCTAAAGTACTCTGATAAAGTAACGTTGTTAGTTGATTATTTTATTCTTTTCAACACAACAGCACAACAACACAACAAATTGCTAGTAGTATCGATTAGTTCTGTCACCCAATTCATTTGGAAAGTCTAGCACAAGTCTCCTCAATTGGGATTTTTCGTTCATCAAAAACCGATAAGATATCAAAAAAAGTCACTACACTGTAACAGTAATAGTTACGTATCTCAAGATTTGAAAATCGATAAAAGAAGAGCGCTCCATGAATTTATAAAAAAAAATTGCTTTCAAACACCCTTTTTTTGTTTTTTAATTCTATATTCACAATTTTACATGCCTTACATTTTATCCACCTCATTGTCAATCCGCCCCATCTAATCTTTAATACATTCAATAATCTCTTGAAGCTGCGTCTGCGAACGAATCGCCTGTGCAATCCTTTCAGCTCCAAATCTCGTTATCAGAAAGCCAACCGCGTTCTCAGGGTCCATGGCCTCATTCTCCTTCATCTCTTCCAGAGATCGACTCGAATTCAAATTATCTGGAAACTCATTCTTTTGACTACCCGCACTAAGCCTCGCGAATGTCCAATTCGGCACTGGAACAAGTTTCTTTCCAAGCCTATCCTCTTTCCAGCCCTGCTGACTCGGCCGCAATTTTTCGGTTTTCCTCCTGTCCTCCACTCCATCATTTTGCGGTAAATCATCCCCGAAACTTGGGTCATTTTGCTTAAATTGTGGACTGTTGAGGTCAAATTTCGGAGTCAGCTCATTGCGCGGGTTGCTTTTGCTCTCGCTCTTCTCAAGTTGAACATCGAACCTAAGCGTCTTATTTTTTGGCCCTTTCTGATCAATATCAGTCTTAATCAGTCCTACGGTCGTCAAATCGGCATTGTTATCGGTAGGTTCATTGACGACTTTTTCAACGCTGAGAGCTGGCGATTTGATGAAGGATCCACCGGGTTTGAGCTCCGGACTCTTTGGCTCAGATATATGCATGTAGGAGGAAATCCTATCCCTTAGTCTTCCTAAGAAGGTCTTTTTCCTATCAGAGGAGTTTTTGGGCTCTCTGGTGGGAGTCTTCTCTCTCCTTTGGAACAACGACTGTCTTCTTGCGTTCAGCTCGGCGCGGATTTTCACATCAAGCTTCAAAATTTTTGAGAAATTGTTATGAGGGAAATAAATTTCGAAATTTTTGATCTTATCAAAGGTGGGGTTATCCTCGGATGCTCTGAGGTCCTTGGAGTTGTTATCAAAATTATTCATTTGGTTCATTCGCGCTTGCTCTTGAAAATGCTGAGTAAATTCCTGAGGCGCCAGTGACTTCGCCCGCTTATTTTTGATAGAAAATTGCTCTGCAAAATCTTCCAAATATTGCCCTCGACCTATAATGGAATTCGAGCGAAGATAAGGCATATGCTTTTCTTTTTCAGGCTCATGAAAACTGTCATTAGTATTCTTTGCATTCTCTCGCATATCCTCAGCTAATATATCCTGATAATTCCTTTGAAAAATCTGCGTCCGCTTTTGCATTTTCTGAAATGTAAAGTTGCCCTTTCCACGCTTTCTCCTTTCAAATTTCTTGCCGAACATCCTCAATTCCCTTTCATACTTCTCGAGAATCTTCTGCTTTTGAACTCCATAATGGAGATCAGGGCATTTCATGACTGTATGCTTCGTGCTTTTACACGAAAAACATTCGATGTTCAATGCCGCATAGTTGCTTTGTAACTGGATTTGGTCCTTGATCATGCAGAATCGCTCTCTATCGCGTGGATGCTCTTCGGTCAGCAAGAGGAAGTCGTCCCTTTTTATTGCAAATAGGCCTGAGAAATCCGCTGAGCGAGCGCTCGCAGTCCTCTTCTGTGCGGTAAAGAAAGCTATCTCACCAAAAGTCTCCCCGAGTCTCGATAGCGTACCGAAGAATGTGTTTGAGAAATAATTATGGATGTGGACACTGCCGTTGTCTAAGAAATAAATAGAACAGTCATCCTCAGTATCTTCTCTGAAAATGATCTCGTCAGGACTGTAAATCACTTGCGTCATGATAAGCGTGAGGCACATCACCATTTTCTTTGAAAAAATCTCAACAAACGGCTTCGCCGCTTTCAGGACTCTGCCGTTCACTTCGATCATCATTTCGTTTTTCAGTTGGTCCGAAAGCAGATTCATAATCACTTGCTCTTTGTTTCGAATCGAGTTGTAATACTTCAATGTGTACGTGAGGAAGTTTTTTACTTTTCCTTTGAGCTCTTTGGAGATGTGTTTGTTCTTCATATATGAGTTGAGAGAAATCATCACGTCTTGGTAGTCAGCCTTGCCTTGATTCATCTGCTGCAACAGTCTACTGATACTGTTCATTGTAAACGCGAACACTCCACTCGCCACTATCATCACACAAGTCGCCAGTATCCGCTCATTCGGAGTCACAGGCGTGATATCTCCGTAGCCTACAGTAATCATCGTCGTTACTGCCCAATAAATCGAAGCGATGTACTGCACGTCCCAGGTCTCGTCCTGGAGATTAGCTTGGGTAAGCCATGTCTCAGCGTATTCTGTCTGAAGGACCCCGAGTAAATACCATATACAAGCCAACCAATGCGCGATTATTAGAAGTAGTCCCGAAAGCTTGAGTAAGCTGAGAATACTGTTGAGAACTAATGAAAGATCTAAATAACTTTCAATTCTGGTGAATATCCTCGTGAGCTTAAGCACTCGCAGCAGCCGCAGGATTTTCAATAGCCTGAGCAATCGTAACACTCTGAACAATCGCGTTGAAGAGAAGACAGTACCGGTATTATCTTGATCGGGTATCACCCAATCATAGGGAAACGACGCCGGTAAATCTACCCAGAACCATCTTTTGAGGTACTTCCGAGCGATTGATCTCCTATTGAAATTGAGGACGCCTTTTGAATAATACCCAGTCTGGAAATTGATAAAGATATCTGCGATGAAATATGCGTCAATAAAATATTGAAAATTTGTGATAAATTCTGTTTGAGATTGCGGAAACGAGATTCCTAAGGGCGTTACGACCATCTCCCACAGGATTAAAAGCAGCGATAAAAGATCCCACATGATTTTAATTTTTCCTTCAGGATGAAGCGGCTGCAAAAACTTCCCACAGACCAATGTCAGCCATAGTTTGAAAATATGAAACCACTGCAAGAAACGATTTTGGTTTAGCTTTCCTTTCTTTGCTAATTTAAGCATGGACAGCATTTTCGCTCTCGCGAGGTAGGAATTGTTGGAGTTTAAGTTGTTTGCTGTGCCAGTTTTTTTGTACTCCTTCACCATATTTTTCCTCCTTAGAGCATGAGTGCTACTCTCTCCAGCCTGGTTCTTATAAAATATGTTCGCTGGGTTTGCCTGATCTCCAAGCATCATTTGCTGATTTTGATCGAGCGGATTCTTTTTACTTTGAAGAGCCTCGAGCAGCCGTTTCCGCGCAAAAAAGCGATTCAAGCCTTTGAATTGTTCGTTCTCTTTTGAGGCTTTTTCTAATATCGCACAGAACCTCCGGGCCCATTTTTGATTTTCAGGGTCGTTGAATATCGTTTGCCCCCTTCGAAAGGTCATTCTGCGCTTAAATACTTTAGGAGTTGGCGCCTGATTGCTCTCATACTCGGGAATCATCTCAATATTTGATGTTGCAGATATGTTGTAGCTATCTACCTGATTCATTCTGATGATGCTGTTGCTTCTGGAGGCGTTCACGTCTACCTCTCCCGGCTCCGGCACGTAGTCCTTGATCTCGGAGTTGTACTTACTAAATGTCCTGTCCATAGAGTCTAAACCGGTTTCTTTGCGCAGCATGGCTGGACTTATTGGCGAAGAGTTATCCGTGTAGTTTTTCTTTAAAACTTCAAATTTAACTGCGAGGCGCTGAAAATCGCCTACAAATGGGTACCGGTTGCGATCGGTAAGCGCAGAATCCGAGTAGTCTCGATTAGGAGAGCTTATCTTTCTCTTCTGCGACATATTATTAAACAATTTTTTATCTCTTGAATGATGGTTTCCAATTAATTTAGGCTGTTTAAAAAAGCACTATTTCAAATGTCATGCGATTCAAAATGGGAAAAATGCAAATTATTATTCATGAAAACCGAAAAAATGAACCAACGGCATATACGATAAAAGAGAAAGGAAACTAAGTACAACATACAAGCACAAGTAGTGGCTTAAACCTCGATGAAATCGGTTTTTTTTTTCTTGTTTTTCTTTAATTTCGTGCTTAAATAAACACATAAGTCTGCACAATGTGATGGGATATTTACTACATGCGCAATTTTCTCGACCAGCTTTCGACAGCTTTCTCCGCGCCAGGCTCTTTTGCCTCCGTTTCTGAACAATACATAAACGTGTGAGTCATAAGTCTGGCCGAATAACTCATAGAAACCCTCTCGACGAAACGCATAAGAAAAATTTTGTTTCACGTAAAATCGGATCGCTGCTTCGTTGTAAGGGATAACATCCAAATAAACATATTTAATATCCGAGTCCTCATCTGCCTCTTGAAGAACCTGACTGAGGAGTTTGCTTGCAATGCCTTTGTTTCTGACTTCGTTTATCACCCCAAACGTTTGGATATAGATCGCTTGGTACTCACGACAGAGCTGTTTCATTGAAAATTTTAGAATTTTATTGCTGATTGGTTGAAGCTCGTACGAAATGCTGCCAAGTATCAGAGTTTTTTCCAATCGTTCACCCGGCAACTTGACACGGTAAACGGCGAGGATGGTTTCGTATCGCTTCTCATAAAGAGCCTGGAAAAAAGCGTCTGGGTAGGACACCGGGAACCATTCCTTATGCAGTTTTTGAAGTTCGTCTATTTCCCATTGATATTCTATTTCCTTAAATTCGATCTTATCAACGTCGATTTCTTGTCCTAACTCTTTCAAGTACGTATGAACTTTAGCATAATATTTATTATTTCCTTTGAAGCCTGGTGGAAACGCTTGAGAAAGTCTTGTGTCTTTTTTCTTCGACATATCTCGGCAATAAAACAGATAAAATCGTTCTCAGAAATTTTAGCATTAAATTCACTTCCAATCTCTCTACTCCCAATGGGGCTAATGATTTGTTATCAAAATTCTAAATGCTCAAAACTATTTAGCTGAGGGTTTGCTGAAATATAGATTTTTCATTTGCCGCGTATTACGCTGAAAGTGGATGGGTTTTTTTTTCTTCCAAAGGAAATATCCAGCGTTAAATATTTAATAAAATTAAGTGAGAACTTCTGCAAATTTAACAAAACAGCTCTCAATTATTACTCGAGAAAAATGGCAACTGATGTTACTAACCTCGATCGTTTGATCGATCAACTCATTACAGATTGCAAGCTCCTCACCGAGGCAGAGATCAAATTCGTGTGCGAGAAGGTACTGTCTTTCCAACGCAATCCGCTGAAACTTATAATCTCTCTCTGAACCAGGCAAAGGAAGTGCTATCACAAGAATCAAACGTCGCGGCTGTCCGGGCTCCTGTCACCGTCTGCGGTGACCTCCACGGCCAATTCTACGATCTCATTGAACTTTTTAAAATCGGCGGAAAACCTCCAGTAATGCGAAAAGTTCTCATTCGTCTTCTTACATCTATCTGCTGCGCTTAGGACACTAACTACCTCTTTATGGGAGATTACGTCGATAGAGGCTTCCATAGCGTCGAGACTTTCTCGTTGATGCTATGTTTGAAAGTGAGATATAAGGACAGAGTGACAATCTTAAGAGGCAACCACGAAAGCAAAGAAATCAACAAAAGTTACGGATTCTACGACGAATGCTATAAAAAATATGGCAATGAGTCGATCTGGAAGCTCTTCTCAGATGTTTTCGGTTATTTACCCTTGACCGCGCTGATTAACAATGATGTACCCTCCTCTATTCAGATCCAAGTTAGAAATTAAATCATAAATAGATCTTCTGTCTCCACGGAGGGCTCTCTCCATCCGTCGAGTCGCTCGATACCGTGCGAAACTTGAACAGATACCAGGATGTGCCTCATGAAGGTCCAATGTGCGATCTTCTTTGGTCCGACCCAGAAGACACAAAATCAGGTAAATGCTTCAGATCTCTGTCGTTCTCATTCGTTTGAAGGCTGGAGTATCTCTCCTAGAGGAGCCGGATATTTATATGGACCCGATATTTCACAGGGATTTTTGCATAAGAACAAATTAAAATTGATCGCAAGAGCTCATCAGCTTGTTATGGATGTAATAGTCTATGAAGCGCCTGAGGTGATCTCTCTTTTTTTAGGGATATCAAAAAACACACGATGGAAGAGTTGTCACAATCTTCTCGGCTCCTAACTATTGTTACAGGTATCTTGCATCATGGTTTGGGATCTGTTACATAGTTTAAATCAAAAAGATGTGGTAATCAAGCTGCGATGATGGAAGTCGATGATTCATTGAAAATGAATTAGTATATTCCCTGTTAAGCTATTGATAGTTATTAATTTTCACGTAGTATACAATTTGATCCTGCTCCGAAGAAAGATGAACCTCAAGTCGTGAAGAGAGCACCTGATTATTTCCTATAAGTCATGTGCGTTGGGGGGGAGCTACTGCTCATTAACACAAGAATTCTAAAAACAGAAAATCAAAAAAATTTTAGAACACAGGGTCTTATAGAATTGCATGAAATTGAGCCTTTAAGAAATTGTGATAGCGAATTACCCTTTGTGGTGTCGTTTTGATTTAATCTCAGTTGCCTGTGGTGTTGTTTGTCTCCTGCATTACGTGATTTGATAGTGCTGAAACAACAACTGAATGAGAATAAAAATAACAATGGCTAAATTTTCAACTCGGATCTTCTCAAAGATCTAATAAAACAAGTATATACCAATCGTTCAGAAAATTCAATATTCGTGCCGTCATTGATCCTATGAAGCTCCATTGATCTTCCTCAACGATCAAAATAGGTTAAATGATCAAATTCAACATTTTCGAGAGAGTCGATTAATAAATTTAATTTAGGGCTCTAAAGTGCTTTTTCATCAGCCTTACTCGTCAGAACTTTCCAATGAAACGAGGCGCAAAGACTCTCAGTCAAAAGCTCCAAAAGAAAGCGGTCACGAAACCTCTCGATCTAATTATCTTTGGACACGAAAAACTTGAATCTCTTTATACCGAAACAGAACCAATCGATTCATTTCCCCGCAGTCTACGTCAGAGGATAGAAAGGATGAAATTAACTGCCAATATATTCGCTGCTTGCAGTCTTTCAGCAAATCAAGTAGCTCTTGAAGAAAGAGTTTTTATCATGTCGAAGAAGCTTAAAGATGGAGTCTGGATAGATTGGGAATCAGATGAGATGTTCGATTATAAAACCATCGTGAATCCAAGAATTATCAAGGTGTCTAAGGTAATAGCCTCTTGCAATTTCAATATTTGATAACTAATAACCATAGGAACGCGCTGTCGACAAAGAGCTTTGCCCTAGTTTTCTCAGTATAAGCGCGTTGGTTCCTCGCTACGAGCGTATTAAGGTGAATTATTTTAATGAAGATATGGAAGAGATTACCGAGGAGCTTGAAGGTTTTGAAGCAAGAGTGTTCCAGCACGAGCTCGATCATCTCAATGGGTTTAACATATTAGATAAAGAAGTGTCTGAGGGAGAATTTGAGTTACTTGAGCAGCCATCAGACATGAATTTTGAATATAAACAAGTAAAGTGCATTGTGGGTGTAGGAGTTTAATGGGAATGTCTGTAGGCCCTTGAAGAATACTCAAGATTGATTAAATCGCTTAAGAAGGATTTCCCTGAGCTTTTTAACAAGAAACTGGGCGTTTACGATGCTAACAAATTAGATGATGCTCCAACAGGTCCAAAAGGAAAGAAAGCAAAGCAAGTCCAACAGAACCTATGGGAAGCTGATGAGATGTTTTGGAAAAATAAAATAAGAGCTACTTCGAATGATGCAACTCAAGAAACCGAGTATTTTGATAGATTGTGTGAAGCTGCGAAAATTTACCTTGAAAGGAGAGTGGTGAGCAGCAATTTTCATAACAACTAACTAAAACTCGTTATTTAGGAACTTACAGCGAAGTTGCAACAAGAAGAAGAGGAGAAGGAACGAGAATTGAATAATGATTCAAACAAAAAGTAGAGAGGTATTCTTAGGATAATAATAGAAGAGTGTGTGGTTAGTTTGTTGATTTTATTTTCACGGTCCATCTGAGTACATAGTGAAATTGTATGTTTATTTGGATTGTTAGTATGTGCATCGAGTTACGTTGCTCGCAAAAAAGCTAGCAGCTTTGAAGAATCGTCTATGTTGAATATTGCAATTTCTTTTAGAGCAGCAAATTGGATTGAGTTCTACCATGCTTTCTTATGTGACGATAGTTTCTTGGTCTATCGATTTAAGAAAAGACCTCCAAGAAAAGCTTTTTAAAATATTTTTCAACAAATTTCTTACGAAAAAATGAAATTATATACGTATATTATATACGTATTGAATATCCAAGATTTAACACACCAATAAGTCATTTACTAACTTTGGAGAACGAAAGCTAAGTTTACTGAATATGAAAAAAATTGCCTACAAACGAGCAATTTATTGATCCCTTTGAAAAATAGTTTTCTCCAATAACTTCGCAATAATCTTCCTTTTTTTTTTAAAAAAAAAAATTAACCTTCAAGCCCTTGTGCAGTTCAATATCGTTTATTGCCCTTTAATGAGTCAGTCTATTTTCCTTTTTCATTTAAAACCTGGAAAATAATTTGAGAACGCGTTCGTTCCCGTGTTCACTGAGTTACCACCTTGGAATTGCAAATCGTTTTTCAATTGATTCTGCATGGTGCCATAACTTTGCATGTTGGTAAACGGAGTCATCGGATATGACGGGAACGGACTATTCCAGTTCTGTTGCGTAGTACTCGGCATCTGATAACTACGGTTGACTTGCATGTTTGAACCGATATTCTGAATCGGGTATTGACTGGCTTGCCACTGTCTTGCCAAATCATCTTCTCGAACAGGATAGCTGACAGTAAAGGATTGAGAATTTTTCTTCAACGCGGCTTTCTTCGAATTAACCGCTACATATCCAGGAGATATCTCATTGAAAAACTCTTCGGCAGCGTTGATCTCCTCTGGTTCTGAGAGGTATTGCTGCTGTTTCTTGAACTGCTCTTGACCGTAGTTAGGCCCGGGAATCGGGCTGTTTTGGTATCCAAAGTGTGAGTCCTTCGAAACAAATTGTAGTTGCTGCTGTTGTTGATATAGCTGTTGCTGTTGTTGGAAGTGCTGTAAATGGAGCTGTTGGTGCTGCATTTGTTGCTGTTTTAAAATATTCTGAAATACCAAATCGTATTTCCCGGACTTCTTGCATTCTTCCAGGAAATTGGTCCATCGAGCTCGGTGTTGCGAGGAATGAATCTTTTCGATGTTCTTGCTTACATTGAAAACAAACATTTTCTTCTCGTTGTCGTCACTGAGGGTAAATACCCTCTGCAGAACGAAACTGCCATATTTGTTTGTCATTAGTTCTAAAAAGCGCTCGTTTCGAACGACTGCCTCGATGAACTTCTTCCGGTTTTCCTATATAATAAAATAAGGAATTATAATCTCTATGAAACGCAATGAGATTACGAAAGAGGCTGTTTCGAGGTATTTTTCTATCACGTTTGAAGAGAACTTCTGGATGCAGAATTGAACAGGTTTTGCCGTTATTCTGTCCCATATTTCTTTGCAATCTTCTTTATACACCTATGATAGGAGAGTTCATGGTCACATAACCAGCGAAGCTTGCAAATGTACCTCAAAAGCATGTTGAATAGCATAATTTCCGTATGGGTTTTGAATTAATTCTTCCAGGTTTTTCGCGATTAATTGAATTAATAGCCTCTTCCTCTCAGAGTCTTTCTCCGTTCTACTAATCATAGCTTTCAGCTGGAGCAATAAAATTAGAGAAAGCAGAGATGGATTGAAAATACCACACACAGCCCATGTGAATTTTGGGCAATCTCTGTGAAGTTACAGATGATTGTATTAAAGATAAACGTAATTCTTTTCATTGAAAGCGTATTGACTACTTTTTGCACAAAATGAGTGCCATAGGCGTCCTGTGACATTGCTGGATGTAAAACCAATAGATTTGTTAACATACCTTGGAAAGCTCCATAAGGCAGTCTTGTAGTCCTTGCTCGAATAGCTTTTCTTCCTCTTCTCCCTTAATTATCGCAACTATCGATTGTAAGGAGTGAGTGCCTTTCTTATGTCTGCCCACGTATGGGATGGTAGTGATGATCTACAAAAACAAGCAGATTATTATATCACGAATAAGAGTTCAAACTACGTTTTTCAGCAGCGAATTCCTCTGCTCTGGAGATGAATGCTGAAGGAGAGTCAGCAGCATATAGTTCGAGTAAGGATCAAGCATGATGTCTTTTAGAACAGGCATTAATTCACTAATTAACACCTCAAGTTCCATTTGTGATGCCTTTGGAATAAATTGCTGGATCATTCTAAGAGGGAAAAAACATGTCTTTAGTATTTCTCTTCATAAGCTATACTTGCTGCCAGAAGGAGTTACAGCCAGTTCTCCAACCTTCCCTTGATGCTCCATGATCCTAAATTGCTGTGGCTCTGTAAAGATATCTCCTTGATCATCTTGGTCATAGTCCGGAAGAAATGAAAGCGAATTTGGTTGCTTCGTTTGGAGGTCAGAGCCACTTCTTTCAATTTCTTCAATGTTGTTGAGAGAAGCCGAGGTAGTGCCCAATTGCGAAGCAAAAATTAAAGAATTTGCTTTTTGATTGGGTTCTCCAGGCTTGTTCCCAACTGCTGAATTACCATGTATATTCTGCTGATTTACGTATGAAGCTAGATGAGAAAACTGAGAAGCCTCATTGTTCAGGGGTCCAGCCGTCCTCTGGAAATAGTTTCCTTCAAGAAAGCTCATCGGACTGAAAGAGGAGAAGCTATTGATCGTTTTGCTGATATTCGTAATGGGACTGTCAATTGAAAGAAAAGTCCTTCCTTTCTCGGTATTTTCGTTAGGAAATGGCTCTTCGAGGTTAGCTTGCCCAAATTCGGCTCCTTCATCGATACGGATATTGCTGATATCCATGTTAACTCCTGGTTTGCGGAGATCTATCTTGGCCTGTGAACCATCATTTCATGAGAACTGTCTTTTGTTTGATAATTTTTTTACCTTCTTCGCGATTGGGCTGCATATTTTCAAGTATTTAATGACAAGAACTCTATTTTTTTGAGAATCACCCGTGCTCGTTTGTCCATCGTACGCAGGTAGCCTGATATTGAGGCTATTAACGAGTTCTTGGTTCGTGTCGAGGACCGCGCTGACGCCAATGCTGGCTTGGATAGAGCCTTGGGACTATTTCCAGTTAACGTAAGCTATCAATGCGATCAATCAACGCAATATTTACGTAGGTTATTTCATAGCTTTTGGGGTTCTGATCCGCATTTGAGAGCGCTTGAAAAGCGTTTACTAAGAATTCGAAGCTTACGAAATCCTATTAAATTTCCATTATTTTGAGCCTAATTTCGAATTTGAGTTCTTACCTCATTTGAAAAGTTGTTTGCTATCGACACCTTGCAAATGAATTCTGGAAACGGGAGGACGTAAGAGTTCGGTTCGTATAAAGCAGCCACGTGTTTTTCCAAGTCGTGGAAGAATACATAATTATTCTTGGAAAATACTCCGGTTAGACAATAATTCACTCAAAAGGTTACTGAAGAGTTATCTTCCAGCAGGTTTAGAGCTTTTTCTATTCTGAAGAGCGCGGAGCCTCCGATCGGATGGACTCCTTCTACCGACACAAACATTATTTTTTTATCCGCACGAGACAAGGCAGCGATTTCATTTTGAGGTAAGTTTTCTGCGACAGTCAATCTGGCTTCTGGCAGCTCAGAGAGGACCCTCATTTTCCAGGATTGGCTCTTAGATGCCTTATAATAGCAGTCGAAGTGAGTCAAATAATGCTTTTTCGTTGTCTTTGAATAGTAGGCAGAGACATTCTGAAAATTGATCTTCTTTAGATCAATATCTAGTAATTCAGGAAATCATACAGAAAAGCACGTTCCAATTTGTTACATTTTAAGCAATATGGGCAAAAAGGGTCATGATTAGACGATATTGAATTGATAGCGGAGCCAATTCTTTCAAGAAGGCAGATATCATCATTAATTTGAATGTTATATAGCAAGCCTTGCTGGGTCGATGACATCTTCCCAGAGTTCTTTCGAGCTAGAATGAATGAAACGTTAGCGACTCCACACGATCTGAAGCCAATTACTCTGCTGTTTTTGAGAAATGCTATTTTTATTCGAGATCAATGAACTGTCAGAAGAAAACGCGCTGCCAGGGTACGTAGGCTGACTATTATGAACAGCCAGGCTGAAGCCTGGAATCCTCAGGGAGCTGCCCAAGGTGGGTGAGGTCGCTAATATTCACAGAGAATCGATGAGACTCGATCTCAGAAAAAACAAGTTACCCCTGGGAAGTTGGTTAGAATTCATCAGGCCAGGCGGGAATGACATCCCGCTGGGGTCATAGAGGTTCAGAGGAGTCATATTATCGTTGGAATCCACGATATCATCTACAAGAGTTAATTATAGTTCGATTTAGATGGAGCTTAAGCACCGATAATCTGCTTTATTTGGTCTGAATAATCTGCAGCTGCCTCTTCTTCATGCCTGATTTCACCTTCTTTCACAGAGGCGTCCCCTGTTTGGCTATCGTTTGTTTTCTCGTCAGTTTGCTTCATTTGAAAAGGCCTTTCAAAATAGTAAATTTTTATTTGAGTTGGAGGTATAATACTTCTCAGAGCCTTGAGGAAGGTCTGCAAAGGAAAACGGTTTCATCGGAGAGTCAACTTAAGCGAGCAATAAGATAAAAAACAAATCAGTTTTTTTCTAAAAATATGAATGACTAATTAGTGTTTTGTTCGTGGTTCACGATTAGTTTAATTTTATTGGATTCTGGATATCTCAAAGAAACTCGTAAGGACAATAAACTTCGTAAATAAAAAAAATTATTGCAACAGCGGATTTTGGAAATTTGCTGTTAGCCAACTATTGCTATTTCACATTTTTTTCAAATCGCAAAAGCAATTTTCAAATTTGCTTATTAAAACGGCAAAAATCCGTCGGGAACTACTTGAGCCTCCTTCTCTCGAGGATCCTTAGCCAAGGAATTAGGAACAAAGAGGTGGTTATACTAACCATTTCTTTAACAAAATCGAAAATCGGTGAATGTGATTCATTTATGGATTGATGGGTCATGTTGAGGGTTTCGGTTCAAATACTACCATTATTTGAGATACTTTTTGCTTTTTGTTGGAATGGAAGCGGATGAACTTATGAAAGGCGTGGCTTGAACAATGTTCGTTGATTATTCGTGAGACAGTAAGATTGAATCCTAGTTCTTTTTCCAGAAGATTTATTATTTTATTGGTCTGAGTTAAATTTTATTTGGTTCAGGTGCTTTAATGAGCTCGGAAATTATTAAAGATTCAGAAAATTTAGATTATAAGAGATACAAACGTTTCATTTCAATAAATTAAGAATTATCTTCTTTTGTTGGGTAACAATCATTTTGTAGTAACGAAGATCGAGGTGATCAGGGCTGGAGTACAGTTTTCTAGTATTATTGCATGAAATGAAGTAATGAGGTGTTCGAGCCACCGCTTTTATTATTAATTGGGAGTTACTTTATCATTATTTTTTTAAAAAAATCGATTTTTGAGCGGGAATTGGGGTTGTGCCATTCTTTTTGTATGAAAATCTCGTAGAAATCTGTTTTTAGGGCAGGGATGTCAATCCGAGTTTTGTATGCTCTTTTTTTTTTTCCTACGAAAAGTTAATTATCAATATCCAAGAATGGTAAATCTAGCATTCACAGACTCTGGGTAAGCTCACTCTTTAGTTTGTTGTGTGCAGCATGTAAAATTAAGATATTCAATGAATTAGGAAAGAGAGACATTGAAAGTCTCAGAGTAAGATTGCAATTTACTAAATTAGCTTTGAGAAAACTGAGTTCTACAACGTGACTATATGAAGCAATACTTTTAGGATCTATTAGGATCAGGTACATTGAAAGTCAAAAAGCTCTATTTTGTTAAGATATATTTAACATCAATTTTACAAATCTAAGAGAAGGTTTTCCGTTAAGTTCAAAACTAATTTTGATTACATAAAGTACAAATTAAATTAAGTAGAAATAGTTGAGCTATCATGTACAAATAATCGAAGTCGTCTTGATTTGTGATTGGCAAAAGAAGATTCTCTCATTCTCAGCGGGCTCATCATAGCACACTATTTCATACTCGAACTGAAGCTTTCCTCTTTTTGAAGGCATCCATATTCAACTAACTCTTGAAGAAACATAAAATTAACATATGAACTATTATGATTAACAGAACCTGCACACTATGAAATCATAGAGACGATTTAATTTCACAATTACAAACATCTCTCAAATTGAAGTGAACTTCATGCGATACTAAACCATAAAAAAATTTCCTTGTATAAGCAAACTTTTATTACAAAATTCAAATCTTCATATGCAAAAGAATATACAATCTTCAAATCTAACCTACAGCTTTGAAGCAGTCCATCATATCATATCTTTGATGGACTCTTTATAGACAAACACTAAAAAGGATGACAAATAACTATCTTTTTTGGATATAGAGGTCAAAAAAATTTTATCTCGTTAGAGTTTTTTACCCTCAAGCCTCTTGATTTTATTTTCAAGCGACTCAATATACTTACAGCATTGGCTATAAATTTTCTCAGGATCAAACTTATCAACCAACGCCTGCGGGAAATACTTCCTTTTCAGGAGATTGGAGCTTATTATCACTCGCTTGATGAACTCGCGCATATCTTTTGAACTCGATAGCTTAATGGATCTTTTTATTGCCTCAAGACAGTCGATTGGAGTCTCCAAATTCGCATTAAGCTCGGGATATCCCTTAAAATTCGTGAAGATATCGAGAATCTCGCCACACTCAATGAACAGCTCAAACACTTTCTTCGTCAACGCCTCATATTCCTTTTGAAAATTCTTCTGTGAGGATATCTCCAGCTCTAAATTCTCCACCTGTCTTCGATGAAATAGCTCCATGTTTGAAATCTCCAGCTTATCATTCTGCAACGTATAGTCTTTCAATTTCACCTGCTTTCGAGCTTCCATGGCTTCCTGCTTTAGCATCGTTTTTTCTTCCTCTACCTCATCGATTCTTTTTGCTGCATTATAAACATAATCTTGCATTTGGTCATATTTTTTTAAGATTGTTTCAATATCTTCCGTGGGAAACCGTTGCTTCAATCCATTATACATATAGGTAAAATACTCTAGTTTCTCATAGTTGCGGAGAGTCTTGTTGTATTTATCAGTTAATTCAAGAATCTGTTGGTGCAACATGCTTTTATCATGTTTGAGTATCCCATTCTGAGCCTCCAATTCTGCGACTTTTTCCTTTAACGCAGCAATTTCGGCTTTTGCGTCTTCACTAAAGTATAGGAATGAGTTATTAGGCAACAGAAACGAGATTATTACTTTTCGAGCTTCTGCTTATAGACTTCTGTAGAAGCTTCCATAGACATCTTATATATCTCGGTTTTAGCAGCCTCAATGACTTTTTCATTCTTCAGAGCTCTCAGATTCGAGTTCAAAATATCAAGTTTCCTGTTTCTGATCTGTTCAAAGTGCTGTTTGAGGCGACGAGGCGAGGTATTTCTCGAATTTAGAGCGGTTTGAGGGCGAAGAGTATTCCGCTTCGGTGGAGATTCTTCAGGTCGATGCTCCGATTTCTTTGATGTGCTATTTCCTGTGTCTTTGAAGACTGTAGGACTCTCGATCGTAACTTTCGGGTTCACCTTCAGAAGTTTCGTGCCTTTTTCAAACACCTGTCTTTCGAATTTCTGCTTGAATTCCTTGTATTCTTTATCTTCTTTCAATGATTGCCCGTCTGGCAACAGAGGAATTTCCTCGAGGATAGGGTCCGTAAGCTCTGATCCTGAGGGAGAGAGCATATACTTCAAATTATTGTAGTTGGAATTTTTTGTTCCTTTGGCTCGGAGAGTCCGATGCATCTGATGTGAGGCCTGAGGTGAAAGCAGCGTGACTTTGTTTTCAAAAGAGGAATCAGGCTTGATGAGCTGCTCGGATTTCTGCTCTGAGAGACCAGTCGATTCAAAGCTGGGTTTTATTCCTTCAGCTGACATCTGTGACATGTTTTTGACGTGAGACGTGTTTGTAGTGCTTAAGCTATTAGAACCTCCCCGCACTGCGACTTTAAGCTTCTTACGGTAGTGATCCATGAGTGTGAAAGGTGATATAATTCAAAGAGAAATGAAGAGAGGCTATAAGTAATTCTCAAATTAATTTGGGCTCACTAGTGCTTTTGATATTAATAAACTGAACAAATTGGATGATTCATTTAACTTTCTTGTTGCGATCATGAAATACTCTAGACACTGCCGTGCTTTACATTTTACATGACAAAAAGCCAGAAACTCTAGGTGATTGTGAAAAATTGGGGCATTCGGGGAAGAATTATTACTTTTCTCAAATATTTCTTTTGAAAATTTCAATGAAAATCTCTCCTCCTACCTACCTGTTAGCTGGAGATAAAGGCCCATTGAATTAGAATTCATCTTTTATGATACTGTGAGGGAAGCCAGAGAGAATAAAAGATTTTTTGAATCTCTTTCAAAACTTCGCTTGGAGTATTTGTGATTTACAGCACCTATTAATTTTGAACTCGCTCCTATCAAACTTTCACTTCTATTTTACCAACACAAAACACGACAATGGGAATCCAAACAACTGGCTGAATGCATCCAGGTTTCTAACAACCAGGTGTTGAGCAATTTCAAGTCTTAAGAGTTTATTGTAGAGTTGAGGTTTTCTAATTGCACAATGCTGATCATTTATTTCTCTCATTAGTAAGTATGCCTAGATTTAAAATCATAATTCCTTACAAAATTGAGTGTAAGTAGTAAACAGAGTCGAGTTTATTTCCTCTCAGGGCTCGAGGAATGTAAATTAATGAATCTAAATTAGGTTTGTCAGCGACCTTTGTTGAGCTGATAAATGGCCGATAATTCAATTAAAAAAAAAAATTAGCCAATCCTTAATTGATTGGCAAATTATACAGATCTTCTGTCACTCTGGCAGCATATGCATTCTTGAATGGGCTTTATCAATTTTAATTTGAAAGTAGAATTGATAATTGAAAAACAACCGCATTAATTTGACAATTTCCATTGTTTTACATTTTGATTGACGCCACAATATTCGGAAATCCAATACAAATTTATCGAGAAACCTATAATCTAGTCAATTCCCATGCAAATTGTTACAATAAATATGAGTATATAAACTAGTAGTTTAAGGCCAAAATTGATGAGCAAACAAGGAAAATTGCTCCATCAATCAACGTTAGAGCGCACTCATCTTTCAGTCACTACTTTTGACCTCGAATCGCTGCTTTTGCTATCAGTCTGTGCTCATACTCCAGAATTAGCGACTCCATTCTGTTATTCTCCTGAATCAGCTTCTTCAATCTCGGCCTGATCTCTCCAAACTCTCCCACGCCCAATAACCCTTCAATGTCAAGGATCAATTCCTCATACGCTCGACCAATCGCTGCTTGCTTTTTTGCGGCGCCAAACTCTTGCATTATCCCCTTCAAGAAACGCCAAGCCTGCTTCAAATTCGGTTTTGTCTCGAAAAAGCCTGCAGGTGAACATTTCACTATCATGTCTGAAACAGCGTCACTAAATTTACTGAGAATCTTGATTTCTGTATACAAATGCCTTATCCTTGGGATAATTTCGTTAAAGGAGCCGGCATGAATCTGACTTTGAATTTCCATAAGCAAATTTTTGTAATGATCAGCATCTTTCGGTTTCCCAGCGTCAATGCTTAGACTTCGTTGCCTCTCGAGGTCAGACTCGAGTCTTCTGACACGGAGTTCGTTCTGCTTGTATTGTCTTAGTGTAGGGCGGCTCTTGAGCTCCAGCTTCAAGTTGATGACTTCGCTTTCGAGTTCGTTAATCCGCTCTTTGAACCTTCGCAGCTTGTTTCGAGAATAGTCGTCATGGGAAATATTTCGCGAATTATCATCAAACATCGTCACGTTCCCATCGATATCTGCTGAAGGACGCTCCTGCTTGGAGACGTTCATGCTTTGATTTAGATTTTTCGGAGGCTGGCCTGACTTTGTGTATCCAGCAATAATTGCTCTCAATTGAGCATTTTTCATTTGTAAGGTATCGTTCTCAATTGCCAGCGCTTTAATCGCCAGAGCGTTTTCCTCTTCCAACTTTTTGAGAGCTGCGAGTTCGCCTTCCTCTTCAATCCCCCTTCTCTTCTCAAAGTTTTGTATTTTCGAACTCAGATCAAGATTTTCAGCTGAAAGGCTTCTGTTAGCTGCCTCCAACTTCCTAATCTGCTGCACTAACCCTTCAATTTGGTTGTCTGCCTCCTTTACACGCTCTCGTAATTCTCTCCTCAGATTCTCATTGTCTGCAGTCAGTTTTTCTATCGCGTTGACATGCGTTGCTTCTCGGGCCCTCAGCATATCGCGCTCTCTCATGACTCCTTCTTGGTCCTTGGACAACCCAAAGTTTTGTCTATCCAGCTCCGAAATCGAGATCTTCAAAGCCTCAATTTCTTTGATGAATTCCGAGTTTCCAGTTTCGTCATTTGCTTTTAAACGCATAATCTCCCTCTGTGCCATTTCATAGGACTCCCACACCTCATTATGGAATTGCCTCATCTGCTCCAGCAGTTCTTCCTTGCTTTGAAGTTTCTCAAGCAAGCGTTTCGCATAACTTCGGAGAATTTGTGGGTCATCAGAATTTATTATTTGATAAGGCTCTTCATGTTCTAATCCAAATCCGTTTCCCATGGTGCGAGCTTTTCGATCGCTTTCGGCTTGGAAATCAAGCGCCCTGAAAAATCCAGTTTGTGTCTGAGGTTTCGCAGGATAGTCGCGGTCTTTGCTATCTAAGGTGTCATTGCGCTGCCATTTCGTATCGCTCTGCCGCTCAGTTCCTCCAAATAGCGCCGTACGCCGCGAAATCAATTGCGTGGAGTTGTTGACTGTATTTGATTGCTCCGTCTCAAAAGTGTTGCCGGTGCCACCACGAGCATGAAAAGTATAATCACTCAGACTTTTCAGCGTTGGATTCTCTTGATTCGCATCATAAGGCGGTCGTTCCCTTTGCATCTGGACTTGGTCTTTTTTATCCGCACTACCTCCATAAGCGATTTCTCTTTTCTCATTCGATCTTTCATTTCGAGCTCGAGAATCTACCTCAATTTTCGCGAATCGATGGGGCTCGGTGTCCTCATAGCTTGGCCTTCCTTGATAGCTTGAAGTCCTCGCCTTAGTGTCCCTCTCTCTTTGAAAATTCATTTGCCGCATTGTTGGATCCTGATCCTGAGACCCACTACGGAAGCTCTCTTCCTTTCGAAAACTGCCCGTGCCTCGCTGGAATTGACTTTGCTCGGAGTTTCGTTCTGGGACTGGTTCAAGTTCTCTCGAATAAGAAGAGTTTAGTTTTTTTGCAGAGCTTTTCGGGGTTCGTGAAGTCCGATATTCAATGGTAGTGAGCCCTGGAGTGCGAGTGAACGGAGCTGTTTGGTACTTAGGATCTTTTTCTGCGGGAATCCTGTGCCTTCCTCGTGAGGAAGAGTCCATATGGTGTAGAGATCTGTACATGTAATTGTCCAGCTGTGGATTTTCTTCATCTCCGCTAGAGTATTGAAGGCTTTTTGATTCGGATGGCCCTGCGCTGAATTTCCGATGTGAGTAATATGGTCTGTCAGGTGAAACCTGCATGTTTATGAGATAACAGAGTGTTGTGTTGTAAATACTGTCAAAATAATAAAATCAAATTTTGCCGTTAATATTTTCAAAAAAGGATATCCACTCATTTCTCAGGATAGATGTACCAGTCAATATTTGTAATACCATGCAAGCTTCTTTGTATTCACTAGGCCTGGAGCTACATATAGAGTTTTTTTTATCTCACTCTCTCTCTATCATTGCTTAGTGATGAAAACGGTGAATAACAAAAAACTGAAAAATTCCATTGAGAAAATCGAAGGCATAAGTCACAAGCAATTTATCATTTATCCAGCAATCCTGCGAAATTATCCAGAAGAGAAATGAATAAATTGCAAAAAACTATACATTAATAATGATGGGGACTAAACTGATAAAAAAAATTCGATTATGCATCGGTTTTTTCTGCTTCCGGATTCTGTTTTGGTTGAACTGGAGTTTCCTTAGCGCTATTGGATTTGCGCACCTTTCCTTCTTTGTTATGGCTTTGCTTCCCGTCCCCATGGTCACCCGGCAAAGGATCAAGGATTTGGAATCCAAGTCCCTCGTCATCATCATCCAAATCAGAATTTAATTCAGCTTCATCCGGTTTTTTCCCTTCTTGCGTTGTTGTATCAGGGTTGGCAGTTTCAGGATTAGTTGTCTCAGGTTTAGTTGCTTGTTTATCATTGCCTTCTTTTGCCTCAGTAGGATTGTCTTCTGCTGGTTTTACCACGCTTCTCCCCTTTTGCTTGGTTCCTCTAATTCCAGATCTTCTGCTATCTTTCGCAAATTACCTCATTTTTTGAAATCTACAAACAATTACTGCCCCCTCTTGCTTTCCCCGGTTCCTTAGTTGAATCAGCTCCCTCTTTCAAAGGAAGATTTCCTTCCAACCCGGAAGCATCTTCCACCCTTTTCGATCTCTGCGTCTGTCTGATAAGATTCGGCTTTTTGCTTGAGATCATCGCATCACCATGCGTTTGTAAATATTCGTCTAAATTCGCGTTTAAAGAATCTTTGCATCTAATCAGGGCCCGAATTAAGCTCTGAATCCATCTTCAAAAACAAATTACCTCCTACAATCGCATCGCTCTGTACAAACAAAGCATTTCCAAGCCGGCTTCGCGTTGGCTGTCAGCATAAAGGAGACATCCTTCCCATAACGAGTTTCTATACATCGTATACAAAAATATCGTTGACATTCCTTCACACCGCATCTGGCAAGATACTTGCTTTCGAGTAACTCATGACATGAGTGACAGGGAGAGTATTTGATGCCATCAAAATACGATTTAGATTCTATAGCAAGTGGTGAAGAGATTAGGAGTGAAAAAAGAGGCTAGGATGGTACTTCGTGATAGGACTTTTAGTTCGGCTGCGAGTTTTCGATAGTATGCAATGGGTTCAATGTATTTCTTCTCGAGTGTCTGTTTATCAATTTCTTCTCCGGTGATTACAACCTTAAAACCCAAGGGTTTTTCCGAGTAAAATATGGCTGTAAGCTCGTCATTTGTGTGACGGTTGGGAGCGGCATTGGAACGAGTCGAGGGTGTTGTGGTTGTTTCTCTTGGGATCTCTTCCATTGGATTTTCCCTCTCAATATTCAATTTTATTTAAGGATTGCGTTTATTTGGAAATAACTAACTTAACCGGCTCCGATAAAATGGCCGCATTGAATGGATAAAGTAGCAACTGAAGAGCTCTGAACTTTTTGTTCCATGCGAGTAATCATCCGGATTTGAGACCTTGCGTTAATTGAGTAGAGAGTGATGAGACTAAAAGATGTTCCACTGGAATTGAGAGGATTTACAATGATTTGATTCAACTCTTAAAGCAGAATTATCATCTTTAATACAGGTTCTTTGATTGAGGTTTTCAATGAGATGGGATGGCCGAGTGGTCTAAGGCGCTGGTTTAAGGCACCAGTCGGTAACGTCGTGGGTTCAAATCCCACTCTCATCAAATTTTTTGAATTTATTTTCTTGCAGACTAATCTAGGACTCTTTTTCATCTATTGAAAAATTTTGTTGGTAATAGTTGAACCGCTCTTAAACCGAAGCTATACTGCTAACACCTCTAATGCGGTATGGCTTCACTTGAAAAAATATTATTCTGGTTGAGCTATCGATGAAAAATGTACCTTTCGTTATTAAACATACAATGATAGATAGCACGATATTTTGTTCATTGAGTCAAGAGAAAAATTGTAAAACAAAAAGCATCTACACATGCAACTTTGAGAACAACTCAAATTTAATTTCTAAAGCAACATCTTCTTCTGGAAGATGTATCGAACCCGAAAAATTATCTTGGTGAATACTTTCAAGAATTCCAATCTTCCCTCTGTACTTTCCAGGCTTAAGCACCTTCACTTTACTGCCTACACTCTATTTCAAAAAATGAATGTTGCTTCATGACTAAACTTTTACAGGAATAACAGTTTCAAGGAAAGCTTGATCGATCTGAATGACACCAGCATCATCTAACATTTGCACTTGAGCAACGTATTTATCGATGCATTTTTTGATAAATCCCTTCTTATTGTAATATTTCTTCAGCTGATCGTCTTTCACCTTAACTACGATTCCCTCCTCAATCCATGCATCTTCTTCATCATCTGCTTTTTCTTTTCCCTCATCCTCTTTCTTTACTTGCTTTGACTTTGTCGTTTTAAACTCACTCATTAGTAAATCCATAGCCATGACCTACGCCCCAGCGTTAAACACTCTTCAATTTACATTTTTCAGTTTACTGGTTTTGTTTTCCCACTCGGTTCAACTGTATCCTTCGGGACATCATCCGCATCAGATGATTTTTTTGCAAAGGAAAACACGTTCAGAGAGAGCGATGGTTTAATTGGCATTGGTGGCTGTTTCTTTTTTAAACTCATTGAAAATGACAGATTTTGGTTCAAAGGATTAGATTCCTCAGGCTCTTTCGCTTCCTCAGTCACTTGCTCTTGGGCTTTCTCTTGCACACTCTTTGCAAGTTCTATTTGCTTCTCCATCTCTTTTCTCTCCTTTGCTTCTTTCGCCAGCTTCAATTTCCGCTTCTTTTCCTCTTCCAGCTGGGAAACGAGGTGTGTATTCAAACAAGACGAGACATTGCAATAAATACCTTTTTTTGGATATCTTCTGGCCGGTGTTCGAGATATTTGATAATCTGCTGTCCACTCTCATCCTTATCAAGCTCGATCTTCTCTTTTTGTGCTAAATGCTTGATTGAATCAAAGAAAATCGTCAATAACTAACGGCTGCAGCCAATTAGTATACATCTATGAAACTTGTGAGACTCGCCCAACGGGTGGCATTCATATGCGTATGACTTCTAATCGAAATGAAGTCTTGATAAACTTTGTTTGCCAAGACTCTCTTATTATAATAGCGTGCCTTCAGAAGCTCCAAGAACTCATCTTCAAATTTATCTGAGTATTTCTGGGTGAAGCTTTCTGGATCCTCTGAGAAAACTTGGAGCATCCTCTTGTGAGATTCTGAGCTTTGGTGGCACTATATGAATCGATGAGTCAAGACTTTGGTTTGGGGAGTTGAACCTTCCATCCGTCAGCATCAGCGCATTGCTTTTTGCAGAGTTCACAAAAGAACTTTTGTTTTTTAAGTCCGGCGCTCTAATGACAGATATGAGTTGAAGTTGTTTCCATTGGAATGTTTACCATTTTTTCAGATTTTTTATTTTGGGAAAAAGGATATTATCAATGAGGCTTTATTCGCTCAGAGACAAAGCTTTCGAAATTTCATAGGAAATTCCCTTTCTGTTTTGAGAAAGAGAAAGGAATATGCGTGGTTTCAGCCTTCATTACTTGAGAGTACAAAACTTAACTTCACAGAGGCAGAGTAAATGAACATATCCATTAGTTCGTGATTTAATTTTGGAATTCAAGGACTCCAAGTGTCATTTAGCGATTGATTGTAGTTGCTTTGGCTGGATGTCTATTGGCAAGCCCTAGGAAGTACATTGTAAAAATATTAGGTTCATTGAATTCTTCAAACTGAATTGAGTAAAATCCTCAAAGAAAAAACTTGAAACAATCATGATCAATTCCTATTCTATTGGTGAAAGAGTTAGATTTGGTTTTGTTTTATAATTGGATGACTCACAATGGTAAAATTACAACCAGCCAAACATCTGTTTACTGTCGAATTGGATAAATACTTTCTATTTTAGGATACCTAAAACGATTAAAAAAATTGCAATAAAGGGACTAATTATAAGATGCAATAATCACATAAATTATAAATCAATTTGTTCTGTTAAAGGCTTTTTTCGCCTTTTGTGCATAAAATTCCGCTTTTTTCCCATTGCCTGCTGCTTTATGAGCACTCGCCAAGTTCAAAAAGAGCTTATGAGCTATTTTACAACTCAAACTTGAGCTCTCCCTGGCAATTCCCACTTCAAGACTCTCCAGCAACTCAATAGCTTTTTTGACTCTCCCTGTCTTCAAATACTCCTGCCCAATTTCAACCTGCAGCAGATAGACCTCTGGATGGTTCTTCCCAAGGTTAAGTCTCAATGTCTTGAGCGCCATTTCATAGAGACTGATGCATGTGTTCACATCATTCATAAGAAGGTAAGTAAATCCCAAGCAACGATAACTGTTTGATATACGCGAGTGGTTTGGACTCAAAGTCTTTATTCGTATCCCCAGTGCGTTTTGGTGGTAACACAAGGCTTTTTTCGGTTCATTTAACTCGCAGGAGATCATCCCTAACAGCTCGAGTGAGTCCGCGATTTCAGAGGTCTCATCCAATTTTCTGGATTTCAAGATTTCAATGCCTTTGAGAATTGACTCCTGCGCTTTATTATAACAGTTTTTGGCTTTGTAGATATGGCCGATGAGTATCCAAACCTGAGCTTCTTCAATTGACTCGGCGCCTTGGACTTCCTTCCAAATCGCAAGGGCTTCTTCAGCGTTTTTGAGCGCGTCGTCGTAGTTGGTTCTGATTAACTGAATTCTCGCAATGTTTAGCAGGGCGTCACCAACATCAGCATGGAATTTCCCGTAAAGATTAGTTGATATCAGAAGCGCAAGTTTCAAATTTTTGTAACTCTCCTCGATTAACCCCAGCGCGAACTGAGTTATGCCGATTTTAAGGAGAACACAAGCTAGGTCTGAGGGTTTTCCGTTGAGTCTTTGGACGACTGAGAGGAATTTATCAAAGCACTCCAACGCGTTTTGCAAATCGGAATTTTCATATAAATTTTCCCCTTCTTCAATGAATCTATACGCTCGTTCAAGTTCAACAGTTCTCTCTGACGGTCGGCTTTTACTCATGCTCTCTATGATCGAAGCTAGACTCTCCGTGGTTTTCTCAATGCATGGCCGACATACTGCGTTGTTTGCAACCATCGATTGCAGCAGAGCTCCAAGTTGGGGGTTGATCGTTTGGTTCACAGTATTGATAAGCTTTTGCATTTCTTCCTCGTAAATTTTCGTCTTTGGAGACACGATTCTTAGCACATGAGCATCCAAGCCAAGCAGCTCGAACCCAAGCATGCCCAAGCTGAACACATCGCAGGCGAAGTTATCAATTTGAGGAGCGAATTCCTCGCTTTCTGTTTCCTTTTGCTCAGGCGCGAGGTAGGATATGCTGCAGAGGGATTTTGGACTGAGGTCATTCTGGGAATTATTCAATTTTTGTAACGTTTCAAAATTTGTAATTTTGTAACTCTCATTAATTTTAATGATATTGAATGGGTTCACTTTCCCATGGAAAAGATTGAGCCTCGTCTTCACACTGAATAGCGCATGGGAAAGACAGTATAAGACTTCCAAAGCCTCTAGTGGAGTGAATTTTTTTTTTTCTTTAAGTTCATCAGCGAGGGTTTTTTCGTTCAAGTCGGTTCCAAAGTAGATCAAAAATGGTTCCTCATTTGAACTCGTTTGAATATCATAAACCGAGGAAACGTTGGGGTGGTCGAGGCCTTGCAGGGACTTGAGGGTCGTCTCGCAAGTGTCGAGCTCCTCATGGGTAGAAGCGCTGATAACTTTTATCGAGAGCTCCTTTTGGTTTCTGGGGCTAATCCCAACAAGGGAAGAGAGGTTATTCTTGGATTGGACCCATCGCAGGTTCTTGAAGCCTGCCAAGGGGCATTGTAGTTCATCGTCTGGCATGACCTGAGAGAAAGATCTGGCCGATTCCATTTCGGATTCAGAAGTTTTAATTGATAATAGGTTAAATTGGATTCTAAAATGAATTACAAAATTTGCTTCTAATAAAATTTACTGGTCGGATCATTAAGCGTTGTAGTGATTTGTTTTAATCAAATAAATTTTTAGAACAGCATAGTAAGGATTGGGTTTTATGGTGACAATCCTGCTTTCAGGCTTCTTCTTTCTATACTATGCTAAGAGTCCTTGACTAGTCTGGTAGCCTTGAAATAGAATAAGAAAGGCCCATTCACAGCGCATAGATTGGACAGTGGCGTCAGAAACTATCAGAAACAGAGAAAAGAATTGATAAAGTTGGATCTAAGTCATAAAACAAGAGGAACTACGAAAGAAAATCGAAGTTGAGGCTGGCTTGTGTTTGGCAGGCAGAGCCTGCAAACCAGTAAGTTTGAATAAAAAATGAAATCTCAGGGCGTTAGGAAGTCAGTAAATGATCTGAATGAGAGTTAGTTTTTATCTTTGATGAGCTTTCGGTTGTTAGGAGATCCTGGATTTATTTGAATTATTTGAGAATTCGAAAAAGGTTCTGATTTTTTCTTTGGTTTTCCGATAAATTTATTATTGAGGATTGGCTCTTTACGAAAATTATTTCTTTGAAATAATTCAGCGATAAATTTAGATCTTGGATCAGAGCTAATTTTCGCGACGTAATATACTACTTTCGAATTAAGAAGTTTCATTTATTTGAATATCTTATAAAAAATTTAGAACTCTGAAGTGTTCTCAAAAAAAGTTAAAAGGGAGCATCGACTCTTTTCGAGCAACTTCTCCAAGAAATCAATGAGTGTTATGAAAATTGTGCTTGAGCTAGAGAAAGCTTAGAGTCAGCGGCAGATTAGCCTTCAAACTCGTGCTTGGAAAATGGAAATTGAGACCGTATCGTGATTTGTGGAATAAATGCGTCATAAGTCAGTATTTCGTTGATATGAGTTAAGTTTGTTATTAGATCAGCCGCCGTGAGCGATCATACCTTATGCAAATGCTAAAATCTGAAATTTAGGTCTCTTTCGATAGAATAGGAAAAATTCCATAATGAATCGGGCATTGATCTATCTTTGGCTAATGAGTGTTTCTCTTTTAAATTGTAAGCTCAGAAGAATTGCGATCGAACTGAAATAGCATCCGCCCCTATACTGGCCTGGTTGGAGTCTTGTTCAGCATTTGTCGATTAGCTGATAGAAATTTTAAAACAGTACAGTGGAGTCAGTTCAATAAGGTATTGTATCAGCTTTTAGGAAAAGCTGGCTCCTAGTGAAATCTTTACGAATTCCATAAGAAGGTTCAATTATACAGATAAAGTAGTTGAGATGGAAATATTAAAATTTTAAGCATCTTTTAGCGGTCTTCAATTATTACAATCCATGCTCAGCATTTAAAACCCAAGAGCAGTCATCTCAGATTAGAAACACCAAACTAGCTATAAAATATTATTACCAGCCTACAACCTAAAAAAGAAAAATCACTCACTACAACCTCCTAAGAGCACTTCAAAATTTGTTTGCGTGAATATAATTCGAAAGGATGATGACATGATGAAAGCAGACACAATTACTATACTAAAATATCTTGGTAACAAAATTCTCATACTAAAGCCGCAAATGGATTTTTTGTTGGATTCTTCTCATCAGCTTCTTTGTTTTTCGACTTAAACACAGATTTAATCGCTGCAGTCACTTGCTTTCTCTCCTTTCTTCTCTTCGTCTTGACAAGATTTCGTGCCTTCTTCGTCTCACTATCTTTCTGAAAAATGAACGCTTTCTTCATAGGATCAGTGATGCTACAGATGGAAAATATTTAACCTCAATTTCAATAATACAATTACTCAAGGGAATCTTTGATGATTTTGAAAAATATTCCTCCCAGCGTCCTCTTTCCAGATCCTTCCTTACGCTCTAATCCTCCAGAGGCATAGATTTGCATTGTATCTTTCACAAACTCTATTGACTTTGCGTCTCCTAATTCCCTCACGACTTTATAAACGAGATCTCTCTAAATAATGCCAATAATTCACAAAAAAGCAAGGAATTTGGCACTATACATTTGGTTCTTTAAAGGTTCTTGCAATACAAGCGGCGAGTTCATCGCCTGTCTTGCTTCTAATCACATCAAATTTGTCTGACAGCATCGTTTTGAAATCTTTGGTGGCAGCTGGTTTCTCAATACTCATTTTCTTTTTCTTGAGAAGCCTTTCCTTCAGGCGCCTGTTCTTTTGACGGTTTCTCTGGCGCTTTTCTTGCAATCCAAGGAAAGGGTTGGCACCTGGCTTGGTGGTCTTCTCTTCCCCTTCTACTTGGACTTTTTTCCCTTTATAGGTTTCTACTTCCATTCTAATAAATTTAATTATATTCAATTCTGATAACTAGCTCATTATAATGGACTTATATTTAATGAAATTCCATGTGGCCGATACAATGGATACGTGAGGAGAATTCCTTAAGATCAACTCGTTCTTGATGTAAAATATTGTCTCCTTTAAATTTTCTATGCTGATGAGAATAATGATAATAAATCTCTCAATATGAAGAGATCACTAAGAAAGGAGAATTTAGTGCCAAGCTAGGTTCAACAGTTGATTATATGAAATATAAAGTGCAAATTTAACGAGCTGCTTCATTAATCCGGATCTCTTCTAGTTGAAAATCATTACGAAGGCACATGCAAACGATGCTTCAGTTCCCATATGATGGGTCGTCAGCTAACCAATGATAGATGAGGTCTTTTCTGAAATTTAATTGTATGATTGCATATTGGTAGAGACTCAACGAGTCTCTACATGTCTGATGGGAAATAATTTTTGAAGTTTACCGGATATAATTTGAACTGCTGTATATTAGGAATCAAAAACATAAAAACAATGAGAGTGCTGCAAGAGTCAAAGGTCCTCCAAAATAGCAATAAGATCAATTTGCCCTCACCTGACCCTTGCCGAGAGGAGAAGCTTGAATTGAAAGCGAATCTCTTCGAAAAGCATTTTAAGCATTTCAATGTATGCCTGCCCATTGATTCTCTTCCTGGAAAACTGCCAAACGCAAGCCTACCATTTGAAGAATTCAATGGAAAAAACGGCAAGGAGCAGGAAAAACATGAAAACTTTGAGCTGCTCTGTGAGCAAAAAGAGCAACTCGTCAAGGAGTTTCGAAAGATTAGTGATAGAATAGCAAAAATCAAGCAAATGAGCTGTCCACTAAAACTACGGATTCACCTACTCGAATCAACAAAGTAAGCAGCATCCCCCTTGAATAGCCTTCTTACTTTTATTCTAGTGAGAAACTGCAAAGTGTGACAACAAAACTCCATCAATTGAACGAACAGATGAAAGAATATCAACCATATTTCGAGCAACAGCTACCTCGGCTTGAATTTGCAAAGCCAGATTCATTCCCCTCAACACAGTTTTCAAAAGACAATCAATGTAAAGCTTTCTGTCCTTGCAATTGCTTGCAATTATTTTTAGATGCCCACGGCGAGCTTTCTGTGAGATCTAGTACAAAAGCAAGCTATTCACATCGCTCTAGCGAAAATTTGGATCTTTTTCCTTGGGAAGAACAGGAGCTGCGACAAAAATTGCTAATAGCTAAAGAACACCAGGCTAATTTAAAAGAATCACTCGATACTTGCCTTGAGGACCTCTCTGATTGGCAGCAGCTACTCCACGTATAATATAATTCCCTTTGTAGTGCATCACACCAAATTAATCTTTTCAAGGAAAAACGTTCTACGCTTCAAAGTTTACATCAGCAAGTCCAACAAAAGATGCATAAAATAGCCAAACTAAGCAGACAGGGCCTCACGACTCCAAATTTCATTCAGCAGACCAAGCACTTTAGAGACGGCTCTATTTTCAAGGTGCTTAATATGGATCTATCATCCACCCTCGACGCGCCAAGCCATCTGCAACAAATGAACAACACTCACAACATGACAAAAATCGAGATTTCGAGAGTCGAATTCGGAAACCGATCTCGCTTGAGTGTTTCTTCATTCAGAGAAATCAGCCATTCGGTTAGAGGCTTATTCGGAAGAAGGTCCAACAAAACGTTCAAGGATAAAATCCTTCCTGATGATATCTAATACTTTCAAGAGGACAAGCAATATCCTCCTCTTGTAAATTTTGAAATTTTGAAATTTTGGTACTGTCAATTTATTGATTTATTTCTTCAGAGTTTTTTTTGTTTTTATGATATGAAACAATGACCATCTTCAACTCTTTAACAAAAAAGAACTAGAAAATTTATACAGTTTAGAACGATTTTATCTCTCTATAAATGTTTTTAAAATCAACAAGCTACTTTAATACGTCTTTTAGCTGTTCGTAAAGCTCATCCATGCGTTCGAGGTTGCTCTTTTTCTCTAAAATATTATCTAACTGGACTGTTTTCACCTTGTAATTTAACAACTCGAAGATCTTTTTCGGTAATACAAGTTTTTGCTGGTCTTTCAGTTGGCTTCTCGTCTTCTTGGTCACAAACACCACGACATCAGGCTTAATGAAGATGTCGCAATACATAAAGTGCAAAAATTTGTCGACCTCGAATCCTCTTTCCAGTGATTTTTCTCTCATTACCTGCTTTAGCAGATCTTGCAGTCTCCAACCATCCGCTGGCTTTGTCCCTCGAGGGTCCCAAGTCGATCTCAGCCAGGCGATGGCATTCGGCGAGAAGTATTTATTGAGCAGATTCTGCTTCATTCTCAATTCTAAATAGGTGAGGCATAAGAAGAAAAGCTGAATGGAACTCGTATTTTCAAAGAGCTGATGCTTTTCGTATTTGTTTAACCTTCCTGCAATTGAGCGTATTATAGAAACGACGCCACGGATTTTAACATCAGGCTGTAAGCAGTACATCAGGCATTTATTATGCAAAATAACGAGTTTAGCCTCAAACTTCGCAGACTTTGAGATATAATATGCGAGGGAGTCCATCGTCGTAGCGGCGAATTCTTGGAGTTTTGGGTTCGAGCTCGTAGCAACTAGCCAGAAAAAGTCCTGGAACTCTGGGAGAGTAAGCGTGTAGTCCTCGACGTCAGTGTAATGCTTATTCAAAGAGAGCAAGTCTCTCTTTGAAGCTTTGTATAGATGCTTAACTAGCTCTTGTGGGATCTGGATTCCTGTATGCATCATTCTCACTTTCTCTTCTTTTTCTATCTTTGTGAGGAAGTCTTCGTATATTTCGGGAATGCCTAATTTGATGGCTTCCTCTTCTATCTTCTTCCTTGGATCTTCATCATCTCTAAAGTTCACTCTAATCAGCTGATAAAGAGCCATGCGATGGATCGGAGCGACATCTTTTCCGCATAGATCGCTCAGATTGCTGAGGATTATACGAATTGCAGGGCTCTTGATACTAACGTAAGCAGCCAAACTGCAGAAGTATAGGAGCTCAGTCAACGATCTCTCACTGATGAACTTTTGTAAAGCCTCAGTGTCGCTGAGCTTCTCGAAGAAAGCCTCCATTGTTGCCTCGATGAATGTCTCTGCGCTTTCCTGATTATTATTAAGTGGAATATTTGACAGTTCGAGGTACTCTGCAAATATTTTTTGGTATTCAGCATTCAGCTGTGCTCTGTCGTACACAAAGAGCAATGGGAGCTCAGACTTTCGTGAGTTCTCGTAGAATTTGGAGAAGATGCTTTGATGGAGGGCGATATAGTGAGCCCAATCGAAGTAATTCTGAGTGATTTTGTCATAGTGTTGAAGCAAGTATTTGAGAAAATTGACTCGTGGGAGTCTCGAAATGACTTGAATGTACTTGAAAGTGCAGAAGAGCAATACAGAGAGATCCATTTGTTCGTAATTTTTCTCGAGATACTCGAAGGCGAGCTCTGAGTAGTCGGTGGGCAAGGTGCTTTGGCTCTGGAATTGGAAAATGATCTCAAGGAAAAGGTTATCGTCCATCACCTCGCGCTCGAAGAACGTTTTTATGCAGCTTTGGAACACTTGCTTGAATTTCATATATTCATCCCTAAACCTATGAAGATCTTGAGGATGTTCTTCAAAATTGAGCGGAATTCCAAGTGAAAGCTTTCCACAGCTCTCAGCAAAATATAAAATTTGGTGTAAAAAGTCTTTGTCGAGCAAGTGCAATTCATCCCTATTTTTCAATGTCAAAATATAGCTGTTGACTTGCTTCAGAGTCTCAGACGTGTAGTCTTTGTTGGAGACGAGCTCTTTAAGTTGCAATGTAATTTGCTCAGAGCTCACTTCTTCTGTGCATGGCTGGATCTCGTTGATTGCTTTAGTCAATTTTTCGGCGTTTTTGGCGACATCAAACACATTCTCTTTATAGGGACTTTGAAGTTTTATCCGATAGAAAAACTTTGGCGTATTATACAATGAGACCACGTTAAATGAAGATTGGACAGCTTTCTTGAATGGGTCTTTGATGAATGGGGACTGTGTCTTGGGAAATATCGCTCTCATCTCTTTGAAGCCAGAATTAAATTTTAACAAAAACAAAGATAAAGTCAAAAATAGATAATTGGAGGTGCATTGACACAGTTAGCAAACTCATAGATAATTAACGTGTTAGAATTAGCTCTGTCTTCAACCCTCGTCTACAATGAAGAAAACACAAAGAAAAGAAGGATAATCAATTGAATTAGTCCTGGATACATACAAACTTGACTAAATTCATGATTTCTTTGAGTTGAATAATGAAAAGCCCTCTTGATATTTGCGTTGCAAACCCCCAAAAATAAACTCTGATCAATAGGGAAGAAAAGGTGCTTCTGAATGGCAATTTTTGTTAAAAAAATATATATAAAAAGTATCTACTTTCCATTGTGCAGACAGTTGAAGGCAATAGGGGGTTATCGTAAAAGTTATCATATATATATTACTCAAATATTAAAAAGGTTTAGCTCTTAAACTTAGTTAATTTCTTAAACTTAGAAGAAAAAACGATAAAACCAAGTGATTATAATATAGTTTCGCCATACAAGAAAAAATAATTTTGAATATAAGAAGTTTTCCTTAACACCTAATCTGATTCCTCTCTCATCCTGCGGATGTCCTCTCTGCCACTCTGAACCCTCTTTTCAAAGTCAACTGGGTCTCTTCGTGCTCAGAAACTGCGATTTTGTAAAGACTTTATATATACACGTGACTCGGAAAATCCTGCACTCTGTCACATTTTTCACATTGTCGTGGAATCCTCAGTCTTAAACCTCATCCGACGTTGGAGCAACGAGGAAGTCGACACTTTCTTCAGCAGCATACTTTCCTCATAGATTGGGGGATTGTTCGACTTCGAATGAAATAGGTCGAGTCCTTTGACCTCAAGAGAGCAAGAGTCTCCTTCGGAGTAATGCTTGACTGTTTCCTCGAAATTTTCAAATTCATTGTTTTGGTTTTTGCACGTTTTAGAGTAAGCGAAGCGCTTCACTGGAGTCGGAGAAACGATGAATAGCTGATGCTCGTCGAGGAAAGCTTCTATAGATTCGAACAGGTTGCAATTGTACTCATTACCGCAGTTTTGGGAATTCTGTCTTTGTTCGCATTTACTCGTCTTCAACGCTCGGAGTTTATATTCAATGATTTGGTCAATACTAATGGTTTTGTCATATTCAATTTTTCTACTCAGGGAAGGAGAGAAGCAGAGCTTTCGACATGGACTTGGACTTCTCAGAGCGAGGATTACTGTGTGTGTCTCGGAACATAAGCTGTTGCTTCGTTGTTTCGAGATCTTAGGAGTCTTGAGATCATGAATTGCTTGCATAAGAATATCAAATTTTTAATGGGAAGAACGCGGAAGCTTAAAGTGAGCTAAGTTGGTGATGATTATAGGAGTATAGTTGGTAGTTTTTTAGTAGTTAGGATTTATTAATTTAAGGAAAAGCTGGCGTATTCCGGGGGCTTTTTTCGAGAATAAATTCACTTGTTTCAGTATTTGCAATAACCCTTTTATGATAGTCAAGTGGCTGTTAGCACTGTAACGCCTTACTGATTTATAAAGAATAGCTGAATAGCCAGTAATACACTATGAATTAATTAAATCAGTAATTTCTGCTTATAATCATGAGTATATATGTATACTCATATCTCCAAGAGGAAACGTGGTCTTATTCGAGCAAATACTGCCAAGAAGCTTGTAGATTTCATAAGAACCTCTTGTCTCTGCAGGTCATTCCACAATGAAGAGCAAAGTGGGACTTTTTTGCAATCAAAGGCGTTATTTAACATAAGGTTGAATTTCTAAAAATAACTTAGTTATTATTTAGAACATAAGAAGCGATTCTCTCATTCTATTTTCCTGAACTCAGTACTGGCTTTCCTTAAGGGAGCTCTCGACAAGTATTACGCAGTGAAGTTATACCGACAATTATATTTTTATTGGTTTCTCATGTAAGAACGACATAATCTTTCAAATTTCTCAGTATCGACAGTAGCAAAAATACTTATTGCCCATGGTGGCTAGAACCTTTAGGCCCTTTTTTTGCATTTAACTGAGGTAAAGCACTAGGAAAAGCTGGGATCTATTGGTGATTTTAATGTATTTTTCTGAAAATTCTTATTCTCTCGGGAAGTTTTGGACATTTTTAATTGAAGTCATGAGATTTCGTTGCTGGAGCAAAAAAAAGCTGTCTTCAGTTTGTGCGAGTGCTTTAGGTTAACAGGTCCTAGTCCTTTGCTGATAGAACTAACTGCAGAGCCAAGCCGTTCAGGCGATTAATGTTTACAGCAATATTAATGTTTTTCTTTCCTCTCACCTTTCTTCAGTAGCAGTAACTCAATCATAACATTCATATCATGTATCATATCAGCTTTACTGCAGCCTCAGGCTCCTTGAATGTATTCCAAAACGAGAAGAGAGAAAGAAGGTAGAACTCCCAAAAATAAAAAAAAAAACCAATGCAAGCATGCTTTTTTTTCCCTTGAAAATATTCTTTCAGTCTTAAATTGCTAAGCCTTCTTAAACAGACAAAACGTTTTTCATGTAACCTTTTAGAAAAATCGTTTCTAAGCGAAACTATCTCCAAGAGTTTCTCATCGGGCAGGTTAGAAAATAAATTGAACTGTATCGCCTAATAAATTCTCTTTAAGGCAAGTCGTCGCCTCGCTTTCTTTCAAACCAACAAATACTCTATCACCAATCGATCACCCTATCATAATTGAATAATAACAGATAAGGCTGTGTAATTAAGTATGCAACACCAAAATAACCTTATTAAGCTCGGAACTCGCCAGAATTTATAGGAATATAGTGAAACAAGCAGCTCCCGCTTCAATCCCAAGAGTGCATAGCCTGTCATTAAATAAAGTCACAAAGTTTAATTCAAATCATTCTGTACAATTCATCTCTCTGCTCTCTAATAAAGGTTAGAAATATTCAAAGATAGTAGCGTTCTAGTCGATATTTTTCAATTTCTTCCATTTGCACTCGTCATCAAAGTCTGCATCAATCGTTCCATGCAATTTTGATTTGTATTTAAGAAGCTGTAGCTCAAATCAAAATCTAAATTACTACGAGGAGATTCCAAACAGTTACAATAAATTCTTTTAAATCAAGTATACCTTCCAATCGACTTCAAAAAATATGGTTGAAACTATGAAAGAAGTGGCCGTCGACATGCCTGACGTCGGTGACATGAAGAACGACGCCATTGCTCAAGTAACCACTCTCCCGTACCCTTTCCAATCTGACATTTTCCAGGCAAAGTACGCTGCAGAGCATATCAAAGTCGAGAACAAAATTTCCGAGCACTTAAAGAAGTTTTTCGATGCGAAATACGGACCTAATTGGCACTGTCTCGTCGGTAAACTTATAAAGCCCCAATCCCTCCCCTAATCATCCCTCACGATAGGCAAATCATTCAATTTTTACATTTCTCACGAAAGCAAACACTACATATTTTTCTATGTTGGCCCACTCGCAATTCTCCTTTATAAAATGGGCTAAAAACGAGGAAAATTAGCTTAATTTCTACAGTGAACTGCATGTTTTGCGTAAAATTGCCATCCCGTTAAATAAATATCGTTTAGCTCTGCATTTAAAACTCTTGATCAAAGCCTTCATCCATTAATAAACGAGGTGTATCTGAGTTAGCTGACAGTAGGCATGATTTATTCTGTTGAGTATAGAGAAAAATGAGACGCTCGACCTTGAGGATTAATTAAGGTAAAGTTTTTCCTAAAGTGGCTCAATCGAAGATTAAATTCGAGTTAAATACGAGTGTTAGACATCAAATGCTCAAGCTCTTTGTCCTAAGTTTGCTTCTCTTGGCTCCACAGATCGAGGCGTTAACGCCTCCGTACTACCAATCTCACAGCTTCAATGATTTGGACTACATCGTTCAACATTTAGTGAAAGGTGACATCATATTTTTCCTTTGAGAATAATACCAACCCATCCCCACTTTTTAGGAATCGATTTCTATAAAGTTGATATCAGCATGGTTTCGAAAGAGTCTTGTCTCAAGTATTCCAGCTGGAAAGAAGGCGATGATGAGTGCCTCGTTTCTAATGGCATAGAGGTAAGTTCTTGCGTTTGGCAGTGCTTATCAATTTTTTTTTTGGTTCATAATTAGTACTGCTGCCTTGGCTTCAGAGGAGACAGCTCATCAATGACTTTCCTCAACGATCACTTCAACACAACTACAGATCTTGTCAATCTCGTCAACAGCACCAAGCTTGATTTTATCTACAAAAGAGACAAGAGAGACCCTGCCTACAACTCTTCCATTAAAATCGCCATTAACTACCAAAATGTTGATCCCACCACAGCCATGTCTAAAAAATTCCTCTACAACCTCATCAGCATTATAGAGGATCGAAATCTCGATATCTGGCTCGTAATAACGCTCTCATGCCTCTCCATAACTCTTAATAATAACAGTTCAGCGAAATTATCACATACTACGATCTTTTTTGCTACACTTCCGCAAAGAGCGGCCACAAGAAAGAACTCAAACTCACTGAAGGATGCGATGACCAAATGAAAAGAGTTGCCAAGTTTAAAGATTTTTACAGACAAAGCTCAAGGTTTGCTGGCGGGGACGACCGCACGATCAACTTTAACTCCGAGTTCCCTGTAAGGAAATATTCCTGACTGTCTCTGACATCTTTGCAGGACATCACAGGCTTTTGCGATCTGGGAATTTCTGATGATTACAATAAGACCCCATACGTTTTCTACGAAGTTGCTCACGAAACGGACGTCAAATTCGTACATTCAGCCTCCCTTTGGACTTCAACCTATTAAAACATCTTTAAAATAGATTGTTGATACATACACTTCGCCTCAATGCAAGCGAGGTACTGCCGATCCTCCTCTTGAAACGCTTAGAATCACGAGTAATATCGATCCAGAGCTGCTGGAAGTGTGGGGCTCCGACTTAAACAATTTCGGGCTCAACCTCACAAATGTCAGCTATCCTCGCATTGAGCTTGTCAAGGAACTCAACGTGGTAGTTTTCGGCTACACTGATCAAAACAACGTGATAACTTCTCATTGATGCAAGAAATCTCAATTATTTTTTTTTTGCAATGAAACAGGTTACTCACTTGGAGACGAGATCCTTCAACACCAGCAATTTCCTGGAAATCAAGCAGAGGAACGACTACCCAGATCAAACACTTTTCAGCTTGAAAGCTCATAATAACACCATCTTGGCCACTCTTCGGTCAACTGCTGACCTGAATAACTACACCTCGCTGACTTTGACGATTGACGAGAGCACCTTGGCACTCACCAAAACTGGAGACCAAAGCTATGGCTCTACGTTCCTTGCCAATGAGATTATCGGAGTAAGAAATATTAAGAGTTACAATCGTTTTAAGTTCAACTGAATTAGAACACTTTATTCGATTTGAAGACGTTCCTTGGGAATAACATTCTGCTCACTGTATCCAGTTCAGGAAAAACTGTAGTTGAGAACATCCTCTTCCAAGGAGCAGTTCGATCTGCCGATATTTCAGTCTTCCAGCGCAATACAACCACAATTTCTGGATTAATCATCACTGAAACGCTGCTCAACAATAAGAGCAAGCTTGTAGGCTCCTACTTCGATTTCGACCTTCAATCCTTTGATCTGGACATCGTTAGTGCTAACACTCACCTTGATTTCGGCTCTCAGCCATTCATTAAGGTCATCCAGGGAGAAAACGGCGATTTTTATGCTCTTGAGGTAAACTTCCTTTATTCTTTTTTAACTAATGACCCGATCTGATGACTAGATGCATTCCAACGGCATGTGTCAATGCGGAACGGGTATCAACAATGGAAACATTAACAAATGCTCGATTGCGACTTCGACCAGAGCTCATGTTCATGGACTCCAAAACACTAAATATTCTCTGAATTACAATTGGGGACTAGTGTCATCTTTCGTTGAGAAAATCAAAAAGAACCGCACGATTCCTGGCGCTTGTGATAGCAAAATTATGCATGGAAAATTCAACAATGGAGAGTACCCTAACGGATTTGTTTACAAAAACGAGACAACTGGAGAGTTGAAAACCTTCTTTGTCAATCAGAACGTGTATTATGCTGACCTCCCATTCGTCACGAAATTATTCTGCGGCGGCACGATGCCTGACTACGGCAGAAATGAAACTAGCTTCAGAATGCAATCGTTCAGAGTCCTCGATTACCCATTGTTCAGATACCTCAATTAAAGTTTGTTGATGCTAAAGAATTTTGCTTATTCATATTTCATTAACTGCCAACATCTGAATATTATTATGATACATGAAAGAGATATTTAATCAAAATTCAATGGCAGTAAAAGTGTATTGGGTGTCTTAAACGCCCTTAATATTCCTAGTAGAAACTCAATGCGCTATTCATACTCCCATCGATCTCAAAGCCCTCTAATTCTATCTCAAATATTATTAAACTAGTTTTCTTACCATTATTATAAGAGGAAACAAGCGCGATGTTATGGGGTTAAGCATTATGTGATCTCAATAGCAGGAGTGTAGTGATAAAACAAGGAAAGATCTAAAATAACAATAATAACCAATTTCTCATTACCCAAGCTATGAAAGCGCAATGCTCTGAAGTAAATCCCATGAAAACAAGCAATAAGAACGATTAAAAAAATATATCTAGTCGTCAGTGGCATTCATTGCCAAGAACTCTCCCAAGAAGCGGACAGGGTTTTTAGGTCTTTGTCTGGCAACCTCTTGCAATCCTCGCATAAGCAATTGATTCAGATTCGTGTCGTCATAATATTCCTTGACCGTTACGCCTTGATATTTAGATGGGTCTTTATTCGTGCTGCTGCGCATTGGCTCATCGTAGAACTGTTTAATCGAGTTCAAGGACTTTGGCTGAATCATATCTTTACTCAAGTCTTTAGTGCTTGGAGCGATCTCTGTGGCGTCGAGAATCACATACCCAACCTCTTTCCCATCTGCCATTTGTAAGCTGACTTGTGATGGACCTATTCCGATGAGGTTACCGAGCAAGACTCTGCTAGCACAAATTTTCACGTCTTTTCCCGCAGGGTCGTTTATCCAGATTTCAGTATCAAGAATGGCGTCCTTGCTCGGCTGGAAAGTGAAACTTTCTTTCCACATGGGTTCTAAGCCGCCATTTTTGCATGGGTTTGTGACTACTTGGTTAGTTCCGACTTTTAAGACTGTGTAAGGAGAGGAGGTGGGTCCCAGTTTGGTGGCTTTGTCTAGTTTGGCATTGAGGACTTTGATCACAGTGGTTTTCATTTCTGAGAGTTTTTGATAAATTGTTAAATTATTTTATTGAGAGAATTCTAATCCAATAATTGAGCATTTTCTCAGAGACAATATCCATACAAACCCTTCCCAGTAAAGTGCTAGTTCTTCAAAATAAGTTGAGGTGCTCTTAGATAATATATAAGGATATACAATCTAATTGAAATTGATTAATGTTGACTCTTTTTTGTTAAAAATGATATTGTTTTGATAGAATAGTCAATGACAATTTTCTCTTTAGAGAATAAAAAATCAAGTAGACTGAATATTTTTCAAGTTTATTAGCTATCATAGAGGCAGTAATGTTCTATAATAATGCTGCTTGCTAGTGTTTCAACTAATTTATTGTGAATATTTCTATGAACTCTTCTGTGTTTTTTTCTTTTTGAAAAGTTTTGCTTCAGGTTCCATTAAAAATAAGTAATGATAAATTGGAAATGTAAATTTATTTCATCTTTGAAAAAAATTATATAACATTATACTCTTCATCATTCCTTTTCTCTAAAGTTTCTTTAGAATTCGTCCTAATGGTTGTTACAGTTATCAAAGCAAATTTCACAAGAATCCTTACAACTTGAGCCTGATCATCCAATTCCGAACTAATCTTTTTGAACTACCTCGCTTTTACAAACAGGACATGTTTTATTATCGTTCAACCACTTCTCAATGCATTCAGAATGAAACTCATGCCTGCAATGCAGCCTCCTGAGCTCATTCCCTTCTTCATATTCGCAGAAACAAATCGAACACCTAGCAATAGCCATTACATCTTCTTTACAAACTAAAGCCGATTACTGATTATCTTCTTGCGATTTCCCGATCATCTTACGATACTTCACCTTCCTAATCTTATCAATTTCTTCTTTTGACAGCCCTTTACTCACATGTCCTATTTTTTCTCCAAGCTGCAGAAGTTGCTATTTAACGTCCAATCGTGTTACTATTCACAATAGCTTTCCAATCCTTTACCTCATAAGTCATGTTGTCTGGATTTATTTGGCTCGGGTTCAACGAGCTCAACGACCGATTCGGATCAAAACCATTATCATTGTTCGACTCGTGCACGGCTCTCATCATATGAATATCATTTAGCGCCATCATCATTCTCTGTCGCTGTCTCAGGTGAGCGCGCGTTTCCTCGTACTGTAATTGCATTGCCAACTGCAAACTCTGCCACTCGTCGTCCGGCATTCCTTCCGGTCTCTCCATTTGTTCTAGCAACAAACGCCCCTTTAATTTTGATTTTATTTATTATATTACTATATTCTTCTATGATTCCCTCTGGCTCTTGCATTCTTCCAGCGTTCGAAGTGATTCTTCTTGACCCTCCCTGAGAGGTAACGTTCCGAGTTGGAGCAGATTTTTTGATTTTCATCTCTTGCTCTTTTCGTTTGAGCTCTTCATTCTCGCGAATTAATGCCATGTTCTGTTCGACTAGCTGGTCCATTTGCCCCTTCATTTCTCGGATAATTTTCTCTAGTTTAACGATTCTCTCGTCTCGATTTTTGAATTCCTGAGCATATTCATCGTGATTGAGAAAATAAATGAAACAGTCTTCTTTACCATTTCTGCTCTGCGGACAAAAGCACCATAATCTTTGATCAAGCCCTCATAAACTGACCTAGGGATCATATCGGTTTCCTCGAAAGAGTTTTGAGGATCGTTTTTCATCTGGAGAGAAGGTTTGGCGTTGCTATAGCGTGTTTGATTTGGGATGTTCATTGGCGCAGGAGTGTCGTGCTGATATTGGGGATGAATTGACGTAGGAATTTCGCTCTAGTGGTTTTGGATGTAAGATAGGTGACGAGAGAAGAGAGAGTGGGATACAGATGGTTTCTTTGAAGGAAATGGTTTCGTTTGGCCTGGACTTCTGCTATTAATTCGGAATACCTTCTGTCGCTGTCCTCCTTGTGTAAGAGCTTCGTATGAAGTTTGAGGATTTCGATTGCTGAAGTCTGTCGTTATTGGTTCCTTCTGGTATCCCTTCATATTTACTTTTTGCGAAGTACTCCGAAAATTTATTTAATCAATATAGTCGATAATTTTAGAGCAATTCGTACTCGAAGTCTGCGAATTCTCTACGTTAAAAATATAAAGGAAATGGGAGCAATATAGTCATTCTTTTCAAAAAAAATCTGTTCTATTATCATAGACCTAATGAAGTTTTAATCATCTCTCTCTCTCGATTGAAGTTTTTATATAGCCATTAACTCCAAGAACGATGCCTCTTCTCTAATTTACATGAATGAGCAAGCTATCATACAAAATTTATTATGTAATAACCAAAAGATGCAGAAAATGATGTGATCACGTTTTATGCGACGAGTTAGCGCCATCCCCCACTTTTATTCATCTCCATCCTATTCAGCAAAACAACTTCCACTGTATATACATGATTTGTTTGAGATTTGAGGTTTAGTATTAGATTTCAACGCATCTTTATTGAATCGGTTTTTATCTAATTAGCTTATAATTACTTGGATCAAGAGTTAAATTTTGTCATGAAGCTCTCCTTCTGTGTTCTCATCCTTCTTTCATTGGCGAGGTAAACTACCGCTCTCATTATCTTTTCCTTTAATTCCTCAACTAAAGCATCTCCTTCTCTCTGGACTGCAAGCCTCGCCAAATCCACTTAGCCCTCGGTGATGCCTACTATTACTCTTCTCAGGATCAATCAACTGTTCACAGACCTAACGCAGCAAATCACCATGCAACTCTTATCTACCACACTAATGTAACGTTTATTTCTGACGCAATCCACTCTAAAAACTCACTCAGGATTACTGCGGATCATCCTCTGTGACCATTCTGAACAAGAATCTCACTATCAACGCCACCAGAGTCACGAATTTCACAGATATCTACAAAAATAAACTAAGGAATAGCAGTAAGCATTCCGATATCATTGACTTTCATTTAATCATCTTTTTTTAGAGGACCCTTATAAATCTCACATCTACACGGTCTACATTTATGACTTACAACCTGAAGTCATCTACGACTACCAAATCACTTCCAATGGAGTAAAGAGGTAATCTATCCATTTCTTGAGCTAAAACAATGTAAAATAAAGTGATAAATATTCATTCCAAGTGCCAAAGACCTCCAAATCTGGTGCGAACACAGCCACTAAGGTCCTTTTCATTGGAGATATGGACATGGATAGCATCAGTGGTGACACTTGGGCTCGAATTCGAGGCAGAGTAAGACATTTTCCTTCCATTATCCTGACAAGAAAACCTCAATTTCTCAGATCAACTCGAAAGATTTCACCTCATATGACGCTTTTATCCACCTTGGTGACATGGCTTACAACCTCGAAGGTGATGGTGGAAAGAGAGGAGATTACTTCATGGAGAATATGACTTCAATTGCTGCTTGGATGCCTTACATGGTGAGCATTCTCTTTAAGGTGACCTGTCAATCTGATTGATTCGGATACCTTAGTTCATCCCTGGAAATCATGAAACGAAATCCAACTACTCCAATTTCGTCAACAGAATCCGCATGCCACTTTGGGAGAAGACCCAGAATCACATGTACAGCATGAACATCGGATTGGTCCACTTCTCGACCTTCAACTTCGACCTCTTCAAGGATAATAAGAACCTTCAAGCTGGCATGCTTAAATGGCTCGAGGCTGATCTGAAAAAAGCGAATGAAAATCGAGATAAATGGCCTTGGGTTGTTGTTATTAACCACAGACCGCTATACTGCAGCAATGTCGCCCAATACAGCACTGACTGCGTTTCTAACTGGAAGACTTTCAGCGCTATTGATGACCTCCTTTATAAGTACAAGGTTGATCTCTACATCAACGGACATTCCCACTCTTATGAAAGGTAGAAGCTTTGTTGTTGTCATTTGTTCATTTATGTCCGATTAGATCATATCCAGTCTATCAGGCCCAAGTGTTCGATTTTGATAAGGTTCCTGGTGACAAAAACCTGACTTATATCAAAAATCCTAAAGCGACTGTTCACATTGTGGAAGCTATTGCAGGAAACGTTGAAGATCACGGTCTGAAGCAATGTACTAATCTTAAAAGTTGTTGATCTAATGTGAATTATGAAATGTTAAAGATTCTCCATTGAAATACACTGTCAAGAATAGCATTATCACTGGCTACGGACACATGGTCGCTCACAATCGCACACATCTTCAATACACGCACTTCATTTCGAAAACTAATGAAGTGTTCGATGATTTCTACATCATCAAGGACAAACAATTGAGCCTGGATGAAGAGTACTTCATGACAATCGACTCTTAAATGCTCAAGAATCATTAAAAAGTCACTATATTTTCAGCAATAGTTATGTGTGCTGAATCAAATCTTTCCATTAGTTGCTGATTTACACATTGGATATTCAAATTAATAAGAAATATATATGAAAATTCAGAAATGACAACCTGACCATCATCATATGATTTCGTTTTTAGAGATTATAATATGAGCCACTTACTAGTACAACTACCGAATTCATATCAATGCAGGTGTGAGTAGCTTTCATTGCTCTCTACCAGCGAAAAGTCATGAATGCCTTTTTTTTGTTTTTTATGAACAGTGATTCGATCGGGTAAAGTATTTGAACAGTAAGCAATAGGTCTCTCACAAACAAATTTAATTAGAGCATTTCATCATCATGAATTGCCCTGGAATCGTCTCCATATCTGACTCGTATCATCAAATACAAAATCTTTTGAATTTGAAAGAAGAAAAAAAAAAATTTCTTTCTAGTCTATTATTTCATATATTGTAGCAAGCTTTGGTCTCTTTCGTAAATTAGTCACGGTCAGACTTTCATATGTTGAGAGCACCAAGCTCGTAGTTTACTTTCAAAAAAGGCATTTTTCCAAAAATAGCGATCATCTCGTCCATTTAGATTCTGATAAGACTAAAACTTCTTTAGTATTTTAATAGACTTAACTCTTTTGCTCTTGAGGCGCCAGCAAGCTTAATACTCAGATCAAATAATCATTTAAAATTTCTTAACTCTCAAAACAACAAAAAACTACTTTTCAAAATAATGTTCGGTCATCATAAACACGGTCATGGAGGCGGTCATCATCACGGTGGTCATCATCACGGAGGCCATCACCATCATCACGGAGGACATCACCATCATCACCACCACCCAATAGTTGAAACCATTGTTGTGTCAAAACCAACCACTGTCACCTACACACCACCTACCATCATTCCAACAACGACTTTCACTCCAACAACAACAATCATTACCCCTACTACATTCACTCCAACCTTCACGCCAACCTTCACACCAACCGTCACAACTACGACTTACACAACTCCAACCTTTACCACTCCTACCATGACGACTACCTACCCAACAACTTACCCAACACAAACAACCGTCTATCCAACACAAACGACTACTTATCCAACTCAAACAACCACTTATCCTACTCAAACGACTACTTATCCTACCCAAACCACCACATACCCAACCCAAACGACTACTTACCCAACTCAAACGACTACTTACCCAACTCAGACCACAACTTTCCCAACTACCACAACCACCTCATACGACCCATCAAAGCACCCTTATTTCAAGGGTGTTGTGGGACCTTTCTCGAAGCCTTTCAGCGATGCTGCTCTCTTGAGCAAATACAATAATGACCATAAGATCGCCATTATAAATATTGCTCACAATGATAAGGGTTGCACCGGTGTCTCCGCCCAATACTACGTCAATTTTCAGAATTTGACCGTTAAAGGAGATCTCCATTACGGAAGCGCTCAAGCTTGGGGAGGAAAAGAGGAGACTATTCTCCTCGACAAAGATGAATACATCGTTGAGATCTTCGGTAAGTCAAGCAAGTGGATTGACTCCTTGGGTTTCAAAACCAATAAAGGCAGAATGGCCGAGTATGGAGCCATGTCTGGATTCTTCTTCAGCGTGGCTGCTCCTCCTGGCTACCATTTCTCTGGCTTGGCAGGTGGTGTTGGCGAATTCTTGGATTACATTACTTTTGAAGTCGCTCCTATCCCTGTTACCCAAACTTTCACACAACCTACTTTCACCACTAACACGACAATGGGAATCCAAACAACTGGCGGAATGTATCCAGGCTTCAAGCAGTTTTAAGGCTTAAGAGTTTGTTCGTACTTGGAGTTTTATAATTGGCTCCGTGGTCAAAATGCATAATGTTGATCATTTATTTCACTCATAAGTAAATTTCTGAGATAGGTTCAAAATCACAATTCTTAAAAAATTGGAGTGTAAGTAGTAGATAGAGTTGAACTAATTTTCAAAGAAAAGTCTGTACTGATTTTGGATTATTTAACAATGATAAGAGGATAGACTCGAAGAGAAGAAATCCCCGCAGAAACGAACATAATGATTCTCTCGATTGAAACAGGATAAAGTTAGAAGTTTTTAATGGCAATCCTGAAGAAGGTGTAGAACAAGAGATCATAGTATATTATTTGAGAAGCACGTGTAACACCCAATACAGGCGTTTAGGATGATAATACTGGGACAGCGATCGTGATTAGTTTTCAGAGATTCAACAAATTTTCGATTTAGATAAATATTGAGTTTATACAGGGAAAGATATGAAAATGTCTTCTTGTTACAAAATAAACCCAAAAAACGGATTAAATAGGATTCTCGAAGATCTTAATGACTCCATCCGCGCCGCCTAATTAATTATCAATTAAACCGAAAAGGAAATATGTCACTCACCTGATGCAATGAAAGGTAAACTTTCATGAGCGATGACTGTATGTATGCATTCGTCGTACTTCTTTTGATGAGCCTTTGTTACACCAGGTTAGCATTCTCTATTCACAAACCATTATTCATACCTTAATCTCTTGAATTGTTGCATATTTTCTGAAATCCCAAACTCTCAGAGAGCCATCATGACTGGAAGAGATTAACTGCGATGAAGGCTTGTAAAATGCTAATGAAGTAACAGCGTCCATGTGTCCTTTCATTGAGTTTATCAGTTTATCTGAGAGTAAAAGCAAATTAGTCAACTATGCTTATAAATCGCTCTTTTTACTTGAATTCAAGTCGAAAATTCTTATTTGATTGTCCTCGTGTCCAGTAATTAACACATTCATCGTCGGATGCGATAATATCCTTTAATTTGAACCCTTTACTGATCGGAAAGAGTGGAAGTATTACTTATTTGGCTGTTGTGAGCTGTCACTAGCCACTCCAAATTTGATCATCGATGCTGGCTTCATCTAAAGAAAAAATCGCTTAAATGATCGCCATAACATGGAATTTACAGTTTCCTCGTCATAGATAAGAATATTCGGCGAATTTGTAAATCCTGAAGCGATTTGACGAAGTTGGGTGTTCAACCAGGCCACTGATGTCGGGATGAGATAGTCGCCTCCACCGAGTTTGCTTCCGCCGGTCTGATAAGCATAAGTCGCCTTGGCTTTTCCGAGGTAGTTAACTGCAAAATTTTTAAACAATTCATTCGCGACAGCTTTGCAATTACATTTCTCGTTGTTCAGGTTCTCGATCAATGAGGTTGTGTCATACAATTTTATCGTTCCATCAGCACAGGACGCCAAGATTTGATCCTAATAATATCAGAATTCTGCTGAACGTTGATTGTTTATGAACCTTGTAAGGGTGATGAACCAAGTCCCAAACTGATTCGTTCTGGTCGTTCACGCCCCAGCTGGCCACACAGTAATTCTTCGTGTTGCAGTTATTCGAATCGCATTCATCGGGATTCGGGATCTCCCAAGCGCGGATGATACCCTCAGAGCCCGCAGTATAAACCACTAAGCTTCCATTCGATGCTGTCGAGTCATTATGATTTCCTGTAATCGCGAAGAGAGGTCCAGTATGCTCTATTTATTGCAAGAGAGTGAATCAATTCAATGGGTCAAATTTTCAATTAGCTTGCCTCTGAGTGTATAGTAAGGCTCGAAAAATCCTTGTTCACCGATCAGAGCGAGCTGTTTGAGATCCCAGAGCTTTATCAAGCAATCTTCAGATATACTGACCAGGACTTCCTGCCCGCCGTTTGGTAAATATAGCCCTCTAACTCCATCAAAATGGCTTGCGAGTGTAGCCTTTTCAAACCATCCTTCTGGATTAGCTCGCTTAAAAGCATTTTAAAATCAACTCTAAATAACAATATCTCATACGCCTTTCGATTCGAGGAGCTTGATAGACTGTGGTGGATAATCTGATTGACTTCTATCAATTTTCCTGCCTTTGTCAGCTAGATCTACAAAAATTTATGCCAGAGCACTACCTTGAAATTACCATTCGCGATATTGTAATTTTTCCCACGCATATCGACATTCGGTGACAGGTCATTCTCCCATCCCCTTATGATAGACACGATAAACTGAAAGAAAGAGCATAGAAGTCTTTACATGCTTTTTTCGTTTTTTATCATAGTTTGAGAGAAATTCGGTGGTATTGAAGTGTTGGTCCTCTGATGGAAGGACGTCATCGTTGCCGAGACGTCAAGCTCCTCGGCTTGATCGTTAGCTGAAGCGAAAATATCATCATAACCAACCTCTTCGAGTAATCTGAAAGGAATTATTAACATTGAGCAGCCTTAAATATCATTCTACTTTGCCAATAACTGACGGTGCCCTTTCGCTCGGCGTTTGGGGATGTCGATGGCTGGCATTGTTGTTGTGAGATTATTCATGTCAGTAGCGCTGAGGTTGTCGAAGAGCCCTTTGTTAATCGACTCGAGGTTTACTTTGCTTGGATTGCCGCTGAGAAGTTTATGGTACTTTATCCTGAAAGAGGAGTTAACTCCAGATCTAGATAAAGAAAGCTGACCTTTCTTGTCTCAAGCAAAACTCTAGCATTTTGATTCGTTTCATAAGATCTTCGTTGAGTTGCTCTTGCGCTTTAAGCTCTCCTTCGACCTTGCTGAGTCTATTCTGTGGTTTTGATAAAAAATATTGAGTTTCTGTGTTATTGAAGGAATATGGGCTACATTTAATCGTTGTTTTTCAAGCATCCATTCAGTTTGCTTTATTTGCTCATTCTTTGCATTCTCCTGCAAAAATTCAATGATTCCATTCCATGTGTAGTTGGTATTAAGAGAAGCTGGGACACCGGTTTGAGGTTGCATTGCTCACTTGGGTTTCAAATATTTTTATCTCAATTTCAAATTTTGTTATGACGATTTAAATTGCTCTGAAGTTATCAAGAGTTAATAAGAGTTAATGAAGCTTTTATTATTCAAAATGTTTAGATTATTGGTCTGAGCAATTTGTATGAAAAAACTAATGTTATATCTAAAGCATTCATTAAACATGTATTATATGCTTTTAGATAATACTTGGTAGGATGAATTGAAATCTCCGACACCAAAGTAAAATGAGAAATTAGCAACAACAAATAAGCTGTACAGGTCGATGGTCAATATCACATATTCACAGGAAAGACTGAACAAATAACAAATAATCGCTTCCTTGTGAGATAGTTATTAAAATTGTGCAATTGGCGGCACAATAGTAGTTAGATTTGTTTGTAAACCATTTTATTATCTAGCTTTTCGGACGCGGGTTTTGTCGTTAATTAGCTGCTCAGGTGCAATGAGCATTTTTAAACTTCTGAATACTGTTCCGATATTTTATTTCGTCCAACAAATATGGGTAAAGAGCATAAACCAAAAATAGCTATTGTAATATTAGAACGAATACACACAAAAACATAGATGTAGCACCTCAAAGAAACTGTTTCTCCAGAAAGGAGAAGTAGAAATGCAAATTAATTAAGAAATATTTTTATAAAATTCCATTTCGTGCAGAATATATCACTGACTTCAACTAAGAAAAGGCAACGACCATAGTATTTTCCATAAAACGAAGAAAATTCCAATGTAAATCCTCATTTGAACAACCCAAGCTATCAAATCTCAAATTTTAATATCTAAAACAACTTTCTCTCCATCCCTCTAGTTTCTCCTTGACTAGTCACGCCCATCTCAACCTGTTTTCTTCAAACCATTCTTTTTCTTCGTCTGCGTTGGTTTCTGAAGATCCTCTATACTCTTTTGAATATCATTCTTCAAATACGCCGCTCTTTTTCGATCTTGCGCTCGAAATTCCGACGATAGCTTCCTTTTCTGGTATTCCTTACTCAACCCTGAGTGCGCTCGAGAGACATGACCACCTACTCGATCAAAGAGATATAATGACTGAAGTTAAAGGATAGAGAAACAACCCAAAGTGCAATATTTCTCAAATCTCTCGCCACAGAACTTGCATGAATACCCAAGGTTTTGGCCCTGCTTCTTTTTCATTCTCTCGAGAAAGGAATTGATATCGTCTGTATAAAACTCTCTTCTCTCCGATTTCGATGTTGTGAGAAACGACATGAAATTAGATTCTTCAAGGAGACTTGATAAAGTCTTTAGAGGAAGCGACTTTGAAATTTTATCATGGGAAGTTTCCTCTCTGCATGTTAATTATCTTAACACAAAAGATTAAAATTTTTAATTGTACCTTGCAATAAATCTAAAGGTTGCTGGCTGCGTAATAGCCTTGGAGATCTCTTGACTGTTCAGCTGATAACGCTTCGCATCCTCTGTATCGCTTGAAAAATCACCTTTAATAAGGGGAATTAGAGACTGTCTTTTTGAAGAATTAGCACCATCGACGTTTTCATTGACATTTTCGTTGGTTTCAGCGAACGACTTGATTTTATTTCGAGTTTTCTTCTGTCTAGTCACCTTTTTTACCTTCTTTCTCATTGGTGGTGTCGCGAGCGGATCATCGGGGACCCATTCGTCTGAATCCCGCTCGCTAGATGTTTTATCATGCTGATTTTTTTCAACTACCGAACTTAGTCCAAATTCTTCAGATCCTTTATGAGTAATGGATAGAAGATGAGAAAAAGTCTTAGATATACTTATGTATTCCATGCTAGGAAGTTTTGCGACGGGAGTTCTGACATTCATGCGAGTTTCCGCGTTTGCTTCGAGAAACTGAAGCGACTCGGGCTCGATCAGGCGTATATTTGGGCTGAATTGAGATTATTGAAGATGTATTTGTTTAGGAATTACGTTATGGGCGTCATCAATCTCTTGAGATGGCTTTCTTTGATTATCGAGTCGGAATTCCTATCATATCGTTTGAGGAAATCGCTAGGGCTCAAGACCCTAGAGCTCTTCGAAATTGAAGCCGAATTTTCTTCTTTGATGCTTTGCTCTCTCTGTCGATAATGATTTTCGATGAATTCGGGAGTTGTGATGATGTCGGTCTTTGGAAAATTACATATGATATTGAGATGTGAATCTGTTGAAACCTGAGCCATAAATGGTTTATAACCGGCGAAATTGAAAGCTTCGAGCTGCTCAATGCCAGCAGGCTTTACTGCACTTAAAAACATTGAATTCATATCTAAATTTTTTGAATTAAATAAATTCTGTTCGTTTAATTGCCGCTTTGATTTAGTGAAGAGATACTAAGTTTGATTCGGAATTATTTATTTTTGAATTGATTTCGCGGGTGAAAATTTTCGCAAATGTTATTATAAAGAGTTTGTACATCGATAATAATATATACATAGACAGCACTGTTTGCTTTTAAAAGAGGAAGCAACGGTCAATATATCGTTTAGCTCGTCACTTAACAGTCTGTTAAATCTAACAGAGGAAAAATGAAAAGTCAGAAGAAAAAAAAAACAATGAAATCAACTAAGAATTTTTTGTCGTTGCCTCGTTTGAGCTTTCAACTTTCAAATGAGTTTCCTTTAGCTGATATTGCTTGAATCAGAAAGCTATACTACTCAGTGGCTTTTGAGAATTGTATTTTCCTCATGATTGTAAGATTTCTACATTAACAAGTTTTCAATAATGCCCCAATTCGAGATTAGATGCCATTAGCAGTAGATCAGTCGCTTCTGAAAAGAAAGTGGCTCAATTGATCCAGCTCGCGAACGAAACGCCCAACAAAACCAATCAGAATTTTAGCGTTATTTTAAAGACACAGATAAAACACTCCTATCTGAAATAGTTCTATTCATCAGAGAATTAATATAAAAATCAGGTATATTAGTTCCGTTCTGCCAATACCTTAATAGTCTCAAATTCTTCTAAAACTTTCTCGAAATGTCTGAAGAAACTGGTCGCGTCCCTGATATAGAAACAGGGCACATAATTCCCGCAATCCCCCGCAATCCCCCGCAATTCCCGCAAGCCACGGCAAATTTTACACCAGCATTCCCAAATCGACAAACACGTAGTATTTCATTCCAAACAATATTTACTGGATCTTCAATAGCCAAAAAAACTACTTTGAAAGTCACGTATAGTGTGACAACAGAGTCACCAATGAGGAATTTCAAACTCTCATGTCAGAATTCAGAATGAAATACGCCAAGGATATTAAGAAAGTTCAGAACAGTCACATCTTTCTGTATTTCACGTATATGTTCACGTTCACACTTCGTTCAGTCCACTTATTTTGGTTTTCCTCCCGAAAGAGTGGTGGACTTTACTGGCTTCAGCCTATTACTTATTGATATGTTTAATGGGCCTCGCAATTTCGAGATCGCTTTCAGCACTATCGCCACTAGTTCAAAGCATGCAGCAGCATTTCGATCACTACAACAATACAAAATATCATCAGCTTGGATTACATTTATTCAGAATCAGATGAAGACCTTTATGACAACCATTATTTAGCTAATTTTAGAATTCTCCCTGCTTTTCAACCTGGACATTATTACTTTCACACTGATCTCTTATCATATTCGTTCGCGAAAAGAAGGAGATGGAATGACACTTTTTATTCAAACCAAGTAGAAAACCTAGTACCAGCCGAAGAGTACTAACAGCTCAAAACAAACGTGCGCTCACTTATTCTGACGGATGACTCGTATAAATCATATCATCGCTTTAAAAATTTCCGGGAGTGTAATTGTCATAATTGTTCCTCTCTCTCCATTCACTCTCACAATATGGAGTGCTGTTCCCCAGATAACCGCTCTGTTCATGTTTTTATTAGAGGCAGGACTATTACTCCTAGCCTATTTAGTGCATTCCAAAGGATCCATTATTGAAGATGATTTGCGGAAAAGGACTCAACAGGTGATCGATCAAGAGAGTGCTAAACTACCAAATTCCAAGAAATATCGTTGGAACATGATAACAGTGAGAATTCTAAAGTTTCGTTATAAGGTAGAAGATGCTAGTAATGAAATTTAAGTTCTCTTGACATAGATAATAGAAAAACTAATAGGTTCATGGATTTGATTGATATCCGATTTATGAACAATATCACTAAAGTTTTATAAAAATCAAGTGCTGAATTCTAATGATAAAGTCTTTATAAATATTTCAGAATTGCTATGTCTGAGAAATCTATTGTCTTCATGCTTGAATTGACTTCTATTGGAAAGAATGTTCGCTTTTTTTGGGTTTTTGATGCTATAGCTGCTTTGCTCCTTCAGCAATGAAGAAAAAAAAATTTAACGAATTAAGTCAACTAGCTGGTTACTTCTGAGTGACCGGTTATTGGGGGCAGTCCCAACTAGTCCTGAGTTTCAGAGTCAAAAAAGTCCTAGGCATTTATAATCATTATCTGCCAGATTCTGCATTTTATTTGAATAGTATCAAAGTCCAAATACTTGTAAAACCCTCTAAATTGGTAAAAAACAGATTCGCACATCTCTTCGATTTCTAACCCTCACAAACTGACTCAATGTGTTTGTGAATGAAATGTTTAACAACTTATTCCTATTTTGAACTTTGGTTAAAGAATACAGGTAAACAAATTCTACCAGGAATAATTCTTATCTAAAGAGAATTAATATAAAAATCAGGTATGTTATTTACGTTCCTCCGATATCTGAAATAATATCAAATCATTTTAAAACTTTCTCGAAATGTTTTTTGAAGAGTCTGGTCTTTTCAGTAGACAAGAAACTATAAATCCAGAATTCCCACTCCTGAGTCCTGGTCGCAATCGAGACATCGAGACAGGACACACAATTCCCGAAAACCAGCGAAAATTTTACAAAAACATTCCACAATCGACAAGCACTCAGTATTTCATCCCCAACAACATCTATTGGATCTCCAATCATCAAGAAAATTTCTTTGATAGTCGCATGTGTGACAACAAAGTTACTAACGAGGAATTTCAAGCTCTCTTGTCCGAGTTTAGAATGATTTATGTAGATAACATCAAGAAAGCACGCAACAGTCTCATCTTTCAGCGTTATGCGGTGATTTTCTTTTTGGCATATCTTCTCAGTCTTCTTCTATTGGCTTTTCTTCCTCACAAGTGGTGGGCTCTGATGGGTCTAAGCTATGTGATACTTATGATATTGTTTGTTCTCACAAGTCAAAAGAGCTTCCAAGTAGTATCACAACTACTACAAAATATGCAAAAGCATTTTGATCACTACAACAGCGCAAAATATCACAGCATTGGAGTACATTTCATAACTCACGTCCGCTACATACAAATCGTATTAGATTATCAAGAATCAGATGCCGATCTTTATCAAAACCATTATCTTACTAGCTATGGAATAGTTCCAGCTTTTCAACCGGGACATTACTACTTCAAAACTAATCTCTTATCACTCGTTCCAATAGAAGACAGTAAGATGGAAGATACATTTGATCCAAGCAAAGTTGAAAATCTGATTACAGCCGAAGAATATCAAAAATTCAAAGCAATTGTGCACATGCTTATAATAAAAGATGAATCGTATAAATCATACAGGTTCATGAGATTTGTCCGATTAATAATCGGCCTTATTTTTTATGCCTGGTATCTATTAGCCCTTGTAATATGGGTTTGGTTTCCTCAGATACCTGTTCTGTTGCTGTTTTTAATAGAGGTAGGTTTCTATATCCTTCTCTATTGGGTGGAGGACAAAGATATCACTATTATTAGCACTGTGGTGAAAAGGACTCAGCAGGTGATCGATCAAGAGAGTACTAATATGCCAAATTCCGGGAATTTTCGTTGGAAAATGATAACAGATGAGATTTTAAAACTTCAATATAAGGTTGAAGAATCTAATAATGAAGATCAAGTTCCCTAACATAGATTTTGGAAACAGTAATAATGCTATTTTGATTGATATTCAATTTATGAGCAATATCATGAAATTTTTATAAAAATCATCTGATTAGTCTATAAATATTTCAGAATTGCTACGTCTGAGAAATATATGATTTTAATACTTGAATTGACATCTATTGGAAAGAATGCTCGCTTTTTTTTTTTGTTGCTATAGTTAACTTGTTCTCAGCTATGAAGAAAAAAATTCAACGAATTTAAATCAATCAGATGAGTATCTCTGAGCATCGATGATGCAAGCAACCATATTATGTGAGGGCATGCACATGTATTTCTCCAGGGCAGATGTTTCCTGTGAATGGGTTTTGCAAGTCCCTCCCTACTGCTCAGTTATCTAAGATCTAGACATAAAGGCTTTTTTATGTTAAAAAGAAATGGTCACATTTTCTATAAGCATGAGTACCTAGCTACATTTCCAGTGTGAAATTTATCTTGATACTTAAGTTAATAGCACAAAGATCTTTCGTTTCAATGCTACTGCTAATACTAAGTTTTCCGATTCGAGTAAGAGTTGCTCGGGCTACTTAAGAAGATCTAATATAAATCTTCATCTCTCAGCGGAAGGCGCTGTAGACAGCCTGAAATACATTTTTTCTTAATTCCTCGCACAGTTCTTCGATTTCTAATCCCCACCCACTGACTCAATGAGTTTGTGAATGAAACGTCCAAAAACCTGTTCAAATTTCAAACGTTATATTAAGGACACAGATAAAAAAATTCTATCGGGAATAGTTCTATTCTAAAGTGAATTAATATAAAAATCAGGTATATTATTTCCGTTCTGCCAATATCTTAATAATCTCATCGAATAATATTGAAAAGATGTTCGAAATGTTTTTTTATAACAAGGTTAATCCCAATCCTGGCCTCGAGGCAGGACACACTTCTCCCAACAATAAGCGCAGATGTTGTAAAATGATCCCGAGATCTTCAAGCACTCATTATTTCATCCCCCACAACATCTTCTGGATCTTCAATAATCAGAAAAACTTCTTTGATAGTCGCATGTGTGACAACAGAGTCACTAACGAAGAATTTCAAGATATCATGTCAAAGTTCAGAATGAAATACGCAAATGATCTTAAAAAAGATCGCCTGAGGCACATTATATTGTATGTCAGTTTATTTTGTGTGTCTGCAAATCTGCTCAGTCCTCTAATTTTGAAATTCGCCCCTCAAGAGAAGTGGATTTGGACGATCATAGGCTATTACATACTGTTTATATTGTTTCTACTGTTAAAAAACGCGAGATCCCTTTCAGCACTATCTCAACTAATGCAAAACTTGCAACTGCATTTCGACCATTACAACAATACAAAATATCATAGACTTGGATTACACTTCAGAGCTAGCTACAGCTACATCCAACTTGTATTGAATTACAAAGATTCAGATGCAGACCTTTATACCAATGATTATTTAGCGAAACTTGGAATAGCCCCTGCTTTTCAGCCTGGGCATTACTACTTTTACACTGATCTCTTCTCCGCTCCGGAAGACAAACGCAAGATGAAAGATACTTTTAATCCAAACAAAATAGAAAACCGAATCTCAGCGGCAGAATATCGATCACTCAAAGAAAACGTACGCTCACTTATCCTGGAGGGTAGTGCGTCTAATATATACAACTGCGTCATGGCTTTCCTCTTTTTCTTGTGCATTATTATTTACTTCTGGTATCCAGTTGCTGTCGCAATATTTCAATTTTCCTTTCCCGAGATATCTGTTCTTTTCATGTTTGTAATAGAGGCAATACTGTTGTTCTTTCTCGTTTGCTTGCTGCTCACAGCATCCACTGCTGAAGACAAATTGATGAAAAGGACTCAAGAAGTGATCGATCAACAGAGTGCTAAATTGCCAAATGCCAAGAAATACCGTTGGAAAATAATGACAGTGGAAATTCTAAAGCTTCAGTATAAGGTGGGAGACGCTAATAATGAACCCTGACATAGATATGGGACAAGGCTATAATGTCATTGATTTGATTCATATTCTAATTATGAATAATATCATTAATTTTTATAATAATCAAGTGCTATTTCATTCTCTTCCGAGTTAAGTATTCATATATCAGAGATCTACAATCGTATGCCCGAGAAAGTTATTATTATAATGCTCGATTTGATATCAATTAGAAAAAATTTTGGCTCTCTTTTTGTGCTTATTGTTGCTCCTTCAGCAACGAAGAAGTGGAATTTAAAGAATTTATTCACTATTTTCCATTTATCATCGACCATCGGCGATGGTAGCAACGAATTGCTTGAATGAAAGAATACTCTTCGTAATAAAAAATAAGCTAAATATTTATCAAGTACTTTTGGCCATTGGATTAGGGTTTCAAATTATCACAATAAAAGTTATCTCATCCCTGAGTTCTGGAGGTCTTTATCAAAGAGAGAATTATAATTATTAAGGCATTTTCAAAGACCTTCTTATTCTACTCAGAGGAATTTCTAGCATGTAATTTATATGGTACTTAAAATATACAAATATCTTCATTTTCTCGCAATTTCATCAGATGTTCTGAGTTTCTCGGCATGAGCGAGAGATATTCAGGCCGTTAAGAGGACGAATAGTATGGAGCCCGTATACGGGATCCAGCCTCGAAGAGTGAACAACAGCAACAATTGAGTTTGATATCATTTAATTATTTATTTCTGATTGCCCCACCAAGATGCTATTTCTTAATTATGAGGGAGGGATTTTTCTCCTTGCACGAGGTTTTTCAGAAAGCATCATGTTAGAGTGGACTGTGATTGAAAGGTGCTCTGATAATTCAACTCAACAATTTCAAATAGATTTCTCATTACTACACAAAGTAGATTAGCCTCAGTCAGAATATTAATTGTGAATACACTCGAGATGGCGTTCACTCTCTCCAGGCTCTATCTTCTGTAAAATCAGAAAGAAATATTTAAGATCCTCTTATCTCAGAGCTACTCTGGTCCAAGTACCACCTTGCTTAGCAGAGATTTTGTGTTTTTTTACCAATATAGTTCAGAGATAAAAAAAAAAAAACCGATTGATATGAAGATGTTGCTTTCAATTATATCATTCAGCACTAATCAACTAATCTGCTGCCTTATAGCCTTTAATTTCAATAGAGCAGAGAGACTCATGCAATGATTCTGAAGTCGTCATATTGATGTCCATCATTGACTCTGCTCTCCTGAAAGCCATTGTAAATCTCTATCTTATCCGGACTTACTACCAGATGACCCCAGTTAGCTACCCTCACAAATATTTTTTTCAATGAAAAAATCTTAAGTTCAATTCGGTCATAGACAATCACTCTTGAATTCTCTCATGCTTTATAACTTTGCACTCAAGTTGCTACCAGGAAGTCTTCTCGTGAATTTGGAAAACTCACTTGGAAAATACCATTTTCTCGGAAGAAATGAAAATCCACTTTCGAATTTTTACATGCCAGAGAAGACACTATTCTTTCTCAATTTATCTGGCAAAGTTTCATTGCTGCAAGCTATAAAACATCGCATTCGCTTCTTTTCAAAGAGGCCGTGTTACCCACTCTTTGTCAACTCATTGTCGGAAATTTGGTAGAATTAAGACATATAATTAGGTGACTACTGATCGGCAATAAAACTCGATGATATCGTTACTGAATTCAGAATTACTGGTCCGTGAATTAATCGATCGTATTTCAAAAACCAGTACAGGGGGTTTATAAGAACCCACAATCTTGAGCTTTATAATCCCAATTATTTCACAAACAAATTCATTTTAACTAAAACTTCGCTACAATGTCAGTTCAATACACTTACTGCGCCTCAAACCGCACTTACGGTTACGGTCCTACCTTCATGACCCCTAAAAAGACCGAAAGCTCCCAGAACAGAGCTATTCTCTCCACCTGCTCGACAAAATCTTCCTCGATGGCATCAACTCCAGACTACTCCAAGCAGAACCGAGCCTCTCCAAGGTCAGCGCCATTCAAGGTCCAATTCCTTCCTGAGAAATCCCAAAAACACCAAGGTATGAACACACTGGTCCTCGATATGGACGAGACTCTTCTCCACGCCTCTACTGTCTCGACCATCAAGCCTGATTTCATTGCCAGATTCTCTGATGGCTCGAGATATTACGTTCTGAAGCGTCCTCACGTCGATGAGTTCCTTGAACGCATGTCCAAGCTCTACGAAATCGTCATCTACACTGCTGGTGAACGCGAATACGCAACCACCCTTATCAACTTACTTGACCCAAAAAGATATATCTCCTATATCTTACACAGAGGCCACTGTATCAATACCCGCAATGGTATGGACAAGGATCTCAGTTTAATCGGCAGAGACCTAAAAAGCGTTATCTTCATCGACAACCTCGAAGAAAACCTCAAGAGACAAAGAGAAAACGGGATCAAGATCCTTGATTTCTACTCCAACAGACGCGATGAAGAGCTTAAGAAGCTTATTCCTTTCCTGGAATACGCTGCAACTCTCGATGAAGTGAGACCCATTAACAAGCTCTACAGCGATTTCCTCGTTAACGGACTCCGAAAGGCTGAAACTCCAAAATTCAAGATCGTTCCTCCACAGAATCAAACTGCCAACCCTCAGAGAAGAAGAAGCATTTTCGAAGAGAGCCCAAAGGTGTCTGGCAAAGACAAATTGAATGCGAGCATGACAGATTTCTCAAAGGTTTTGAACCTTACTCCTATTCAAGAGCAGAGCACTACGATTTCATTAAACGATTTGAGCGTCACATCGACTCCTTATACCACTTCCAGAATGCAACCGGTCATCTCAACTAGGTTAACTCCGAGCAACGGAGACGTGAACACTCCGCTGAATAGAATTTCGCTCGAAGGAGAAAGGAACTCATTTTCTTCCTTCATCTCGAAGGAGATTCCACAGAAGAGGGTCGTTCTGGAGAAGGAGACTCTCACCTACAAGCGAGAGACAGAGCAGGGTAATCTCATTTCGAGCTCTGCTCCGAACACCGATCATGGCCATATGTTCAAGAGCAGCCAAAAACTGGTCTGTAATTTGGTTGACAGGATCAATGCGCTGGAACAGAAGCTAAAGACCTCACAGGTCCACAGAAAAGTAGATTAGACATTTATATCAAATAACAATGAGGATGGTAGATTATCCTCGGAGAAGTGAGATTTCACACTTCTTTAGAGGCTATTTTAACAAATTATTGTGTGTCCGACGCTTTTTTTTGAGTTTCTCATTAGTTTATCAAAGTGATTTTTTTTCTGTCGTAACAAATCTTTTCTGATTCTATAAAAAATAATATATTTGTGATGGGCTTTCTGGGCTTTGGTATGAGTCCTGAAAGGTTTTTTTTTGTTTACAGTTCCTATATATCTCAAATATTAAATCTTAGTAATACATGTAAAAAAATAAATTAATGATTTTCAAGAAATAAATTGTAGACTTTCGATGCCTTTTCAGGTGACAAGTCAATGCCGTACTTTTTGGTTTATTGTCTAAATAGAAGGTTTTTTAATTGTAACTAAGAAAATCTTTAAAGATGTTCATATGGAGGCAGGTTGAGTTTCACAAATATAACCAGAAATACAGTTTAGATAACATGTATCTCATCCGAAAATCTTTAAATGAGTCCGTCAAGTCATCTCAATAAGCATAATAAAGTAATTGGGGATCTGCTATTGAGACTAATTTTTTTCTGAGCACCATTTCTTAAATTTCAAGATTATGGTTATTATAACGGAGAGTTTTAGACTGCAAGCGATCTAGATGATTAAACAAGTTTCCAAACTATTACCATGCTTCTCGGCTGAGAAACTGAATTGAATAGAATTTTGGGGCTTGAGGACGATGAATGTAGTTTCTGAATAGATCCATTCTTTTGAAATGATTGAAATTGTGCCACAAAGACTCCTTTTTTTCTAGCATTTTCTAAATAAAAAGAAAGCAGCCCCATTTTGCCAATCTAGCTTCGTAACTTGCTATTTACGATGAAATAAAGACCGAAAATCTTTTAATAAACTCAAAAGATTCACCTTGGAGAGACTTCTGTTAATTGTTTATTTTACTGACATTGGGAATGTGAAAATGCCCATCAATTAAAAATTCAAATTCGATCAGTGTCTATTTAAAGTAGCCTTTCATCGAATCAGTTCTCAAACTATAATCACCCGTGAAGAAACCGAAAACCCTGGACTCTAAACCTCTTATAAAACCGAAGGACCCTTTCTTCCGCGACAAATCTCCTTCACTCTCAGCATTGCTCGCTTGAGAAGTCACAATTAGCATGGATACAGTTGAAATGGCCAAAAAACTGACTTTCTGCCGCCTTTTCTGCTAACTCGGCTGTCAAAGTTCAAAATTGCACTCTCATCAGAAGAAACTTCTCACACAACAAAACTCAAACGACCCACATAGGACTAACGTCACTAAAGTTTGGAGCCATCAAAAATTTGCTTTTTGATCCGGATAAACGGAGACATCAATGTCCCAAAAGAATTTTTTTCCATTCAGAAAAATATTGCCATTCGCAAAGTACGCCGTGTATGATCAAGACAGCCAACAATAGTCTGTGTATTACCCGCCGTATCCGATGCTAATGTCGATTTTTCGAAATATGCCTTGCTTCGATTCCTCGAAACGATTCGCACAAAAAGATCGAGCGCATAAAACACCTAAGTTAAGGACAAATTGAATTCACTAATATCAATAATTTCTTTTTTCATTTTCGTGTTAGAAGGCAAATACTTGCTTAGATCTCTTAATTTGGTTTAGAGAATCCAAAACTCTAGCTCGATTCACCATTTCTTAGTCGGAATCTACTAAAAATTTGAGTTTGAGCAAGTGCCGCGCTTAAAAATTAGAACGCGAATTTAAATTGTACAGCTTGGAGCCTTATTATAATATCTAATTAAAAATTTGATCG